>Ga0208718_1000112_pt1 | contig 14801 bp, 19 predicted proteins | sample LakMenE29Apr09ns_FD_150743 | JGI IMG/M metagenome (GOLD analysis project Ga0208718, IMG submission 150743) | Freshwater microbial communities from Lake Mendota, WI - 29APR2009 deep hole epilimnion ns (SPAdes) | ecosystem: Environmental > Aquatic > Freshwater > Lake > Epilimnion/Euphotic zone ...
TAATTCATTAGAGCATTTATTTGATTTTTGAATTAAATTTATCATTTATAGATTTTTACTAAAAAAATATGATAATTTATTAAATTTAATGATAATATCAGGTATATCATCTTCTTTTAATTCAATAATATTTGACATTTGAATATCTTTAGGAACTTCTATATCAAATAATTTAAGACAATCATTAAAATATTTTAAACTTTCTTGAATAAATTTTAAAGAAACCTTATTACATTTATTAGTTACACATTTATCTAATTTAATTTGTTTTTCATTAGAAAAAACTTCTTTAATAAATTCATTTCTTTTTTTATCATTTTTCATCTTAATTATTAATAGTTTCTTATCTTGTAATTCCTTAAAATCTATCTTAAATTCATTACAATATTTATTACTACAATTTATATAACCTTTTAATAATTTTAATAATTTAATTTTTGATTTTAATAAATTACACCAACCGAAAAAATAAATGGGACAAGATTATTTATTTTTATACATTCTAAAACTATGTTTTAGGTAATTTGTTAAATGTTCTCTCTTTATTTTGATATTTATTATTTCTTTTATTACTCTTTCTATATCTTCGTATGTATTTGGACTTTCTTTCTTAATGTAATGCTTTAATTGACTAAAAAACTCTTCTATTGCGTTAGTTTCTGGATGATATGGAACACTATATAATAAACTATTATCAGTTTGTTCTATAAGTTCTCTTATTTGTTTAGAACGATGTATTACAGCATTATCCATAATAATTAGATAATTTTTATATTTATCTTTGATGCTTTTTATTATAAAAATCTAATATATTTTGTGTTTTTAATCCACCTTTTAGGTCTTTATATAGAACATAATCTATTATTTTATTAGCACTAATCGCAAATAATAAATTATATCTTTTATAAGTTTTATCTATCACTCTCGTACCACTTTTACTTCTTCCATAAGATGGTTTCATATTTAGATAAATAGAAGTTTCATCTAAACAAATTGTTTTATTATAACTAAATTTTTTTAACTTTTTGTAAAATGCTTCTAAATCTTCTTTTTTCTTGACCTTCTTTCTTTTCAGGATAATATTTACTTCTTAATTTCTTTCTTGTAATTTTATTAGAATGTAAAATATTATATATTGAATGGTCTGATAATTTTATTTTATATTTGTCATTTATCAATTTAGAAAATTCCCATAATGTAGTAGTATGATACAATTTAACATAACTTTTAACAAATGATATTATTTATGGTGTAATTTTAATATTTTTATGTTCTCTTAATATTACCATCTTTATTATATTTTATTTTCCATCTTGATAAAGATTGTATTTTACAATTAAAAATTTTATTACATACATTTCTCATCGTTTTATTATGTGTTAAGTAATATTTAACTGCTGTTAATTTATAATCTTTACTATGTTATTCTACCATTCTCTATATTTAAATATAATTTATATAATAATATATAACATTATGAATATTACAGAACTGGTAAAAGAAAATGAAAAACTTAAAAAAGAAATAATAGAGTTAAAAGAACAATTAAAAAAATATACTTATGGTAATACTCACAGAAGATACTATGAAAAAAATAAAGAGAAAATAAAAGAAGATAGAATAAATTATCTAAAAAAGTTAAAAGAAGAAAATCCAGAGAAATTAAAAGAATATAGAAAAAAAGCATATGAAAATCAAAAGAAAAAATAAAAAAAGATTATTTAAGACAACATAATTAAAACTATATAAAAATAACTTTATAATATTATATAGTATTATACAATTATGAAAAAACCACCCGATAAATATAAATGTATTAAATTACCTATCATTTCTATTCTCAATAAAAATGAGGAAAGTCATAATATTTTTAATATTATTCAAGATGCTGTTTATAGAACTAATTATATTACTACTAAAACAAGTTTATTATTAAGGTTATGGTGTTTAGATAAGTATCATAATGATATTGAAATTCCTTTAATTGATGAAAATACTATTAAAATGTGTATGAAGTCTTTACTATTACCATCTCGTGGTCCTAAACCTAAAAATAATAATCTTCTTTTATTTGATGAATTTAAACAATTACATTCATTTAGTTTAGAGGATGGTAATAATCTTTCTGCTATTTTAGATTATTATGCTATTACTATTCTTACTTCTATTGAAAATAATATCAAAATGCATTTTTTTGATTATGTAAATCGTTTTATAAATTCTTATTTTAAGGTTTTTTATAAAGATGAAATCAATAATAAAGAGTTTAAAAAACAATTGTTTAAAGAATTATATGTTGTTAAAAATGACATCATTAAAGGAACATTAAATGCTAATGAAAAGTTCCATAATTGGATTAAAGAATATCGTTATAAAATTGTTCCAGAAAAATTCGAAATTAATTATTATTATGATGTTAAGACTACACCTCAAAAGTATCTTAAATATATGATTTTTATGAATATTGAATTAGAGAAAATAGAGGCTAAAATGTATCAATTCTTTCCCTTACAATCATCTATAATTCCAAGACATATTCAAATTGATACTAAATCAGTAATAGAATTATTAGTAGATAAAGAAAAGAAGAAGTATTTAGATAATATTGAATTAAATAAAGAGTTTTTATGGGATAAATTCTTTAATATAACTCAAAAAATAAAAAATTATAAATTTGATAATACTATTATTACAGATGGATATGCGACATCTTTAAGATTTATTCATAAAGATTATATTGAAGGTGAAAAAATTAAAAAAGATAAAATGAAGAAAGGAAAAAAAGATGCACGAGAAATGACAGAAGAAGATAAGGAGAAAAAGAAACTTGTTAAAAAGAAATTACAAGATGAAAAAAAAGAATTAAACAAATTAAAACAAAATGAAAAACCTAAAAAAGTTGAAAAAACTAATGAGTTTCCTTATATTGATGATGTAGATAAACATGAATTAAAAGGAAATCATATTTTTATAGACCCTGGAAAGAGAAGTTTATTTACTATGATGAATGATGAAGGTAAGTTTTTTTCTTATACAAACAAACAACGAGTAAATGAAACCAAAAGATTAAAATATCAGAAAATTCTTAAAAAATATAAGGATGAATTAAATATTACATCAAAAGAAAATGAACTAACATCATATAATTCTAAAAGTTGTAATATTACTAAATATAATGATTATATTACTAAAAAATTAAATACTAATGAAATGTTATATAAACTTTATCAAAATACTAAATTTAGACAATATAAATGGTATGCTTTTATAAACAAAAAACGAACAGAAGATAATATGCTTAATAAAATTGAAAAGACATATATAAAAGATAGTATTATTATAATTGGTGATTGGAGTATTGGTAAGCAAATGAAAAACTTTATTTCTACGCCAAATTTATCATTAAAGAGAAAATTACAAGAACGTTTTAAGGTTTATGATATAGATGAATATAGGACTTCTTGCTTAAATTATAAGACAGAAGAATTATGCAATAATTTATATTTACCAGATAAAAAAAATAAAGAACGAAAGATGCATTCTATCCTAACATATAAAATGGAAAATAAACGGAATGGTTGTATCAATCGTGATAAAAATGGTTGTAAAAATATTCAAAAAGTATTTAATTATTATATAGAATATAATGAACGACCAGAAAAATACAAAAGAGGATATAACTTACAAAAACTACAAACCGCTTCAACAGAGCCGTCAAATTGTAGTTAGTTGCTTAAATGCAATCATTTACATCCAGTAGAAAAAAATAAATAACAAAATTATTATATTTTTTATAATGATCTTGTCTCATTTATCTTTTCGGTTGGTGTAATACTAGCTATTTTATTAAATAATCTTAATAATATTACTTTATTAATATATTCTTCATCTGTTAATGAAGGTTTTGATGATAATTCTATTAATTTATCTAATTTCTCTTTTAATTCATTTGATAATTTAATATCATAAAATATAATAGAATTATTAATAAATTTTAAATATTTATCTTGTATTTTTTTTATAAATTTACAATTTTTAAACACACATAATGCTAAATCCTTTATTTTTTTATTTGAATAAAAATCAATTATATCTTTTTCAATTTCTTTATAATTTTTTAATTCATTTATTATATTATAATTAATTTTCACTAGTTTTTTATCCTTTTCAAAAATTTTTAATTTTTCTTCACATTTATCTTTAAGACATTTATTTGATTTAATTAATAAATTATTCATAATTCTTATCTATTAAATATATTTTTTTAAATAATATGATAATTGATTTATTTTAATGATAATTTCAGGAATATCTTCTTCTTTTAATTCAATAATATCAGGTATTTGAATTTCTTTAGGAACTTTAATATTAAAAAATTTAATTTTATTATTACACCTTTTTAATAATTCTTTAATTAAATTTAATCCATGATTATTACATTTATTTATAATACATTTTTCTAATTTAACTTGTTTTTCTTTTGAATAAATCTCTCTAATTAATTCATTTCTTTTTTTATAATTTTTCGTATTGGATATTATTTTTAAAGGCTCTTTCAATTCTTTATCTGTATCAAATTTATTACAATATTTTTTCTTACATCTTTTATATTCACCATTTAAATCAACAAGTTTCAAATAATAATCAAGAATGTTATTATCAATTATTTTTTCAAATAAAAATAATAACATTATAAAAATCATATATTCATCATCATTTAAAGAAGGTTTTAATGATAATTTTATTAATTTATCTAACTTCTCATTCAATTCAGTTGATAATTTAATATCATATAATATTATATTTTTTTTAATTGAATTCAATTTATCTTTTTGTATTTTTTTAATATTTTTACATTTTTTTAACGCACATAATTCAAAATCTTTTACATTTTTCTTTGAATAATAATCAATTAAATTTCTCTCAATATCATTATAATCTTCTGATCTAATCAATTTATTTTTAATTTCTATTATTTCTTCATCATTATCAACAATTTCATATTTTTCATTACATTTTTCTTTAGCACATTTATTAAAATTAATCATAATATCTATTATTTGAATAATAAAAAATTTGATAATATTTAATGATAATATCAGGAATATCCTCTTCTTTTAATTCATTTATATCAGGTAATTGAATATCTTTGGGAATTTTAATATCATATGCTTTAATAATTTTATTATAATGTTTTAGAGTATATTGTAATACATTTAAAAAAATTTCATTACAATTTTTAACCATACATTTATCTAATTTAACTTGTTTTTCATTTGAATAAATATCTTTAATAACATTATTTCTATCATCATCATTATTATAATATTTCCAAATTAATTTTCTCTTTTCTTTTAATTCTTCATCATTATTAACATCTTTATATAAATCTTTACATTTTTTATCTCTACATTTTGAATAATCATCCCAATGTTTAAATATGTCAAAAAATTTTTTCGAAACAATTATATTTATTGTTTTATCAAAATAGGTATATAATATTATAAAGTCAATATATTCAGCATCTGTTAAAGAAGGTTTTGAAAATAATTGAATTAAATTATCATATTTCTTTTGAATATCTTTTGAGAATTTAATTTCAAATATTTCAATTTTCTTAATTAAACCATTAATTATTAATTCGTGAAAATCCTTTCTTATTTTACAATTCTTAAACTCGCATAAGTCGAAATCTTTTTGATTTTTATTCGAATAAATTTCTAAAATAATTTTATCAATTTCTTTAAAATCCTTCTTTTTTTCTAATCTCTTTTTCAAAACTTTTAATTTCTTATCATTATTTATCTTCTCTAATTCATCTTTACAATTTTCTTTATAACAATTCATATATTCTTTAATAACTTTCAATAAATCCATATAACTCTTCTATATTATTTCATATTTTTTAATATAATGATAAATTTGATTAAATTTTATCATTATTTCAGGTATATCTTCTTCTTTTAATTCAGTAATTTTAGATAATTGAATTTCTTTAGGAATTTTAATATCAAATGCTTTAATAATATTATTATAATATTTTAAAGAAGTATTATTACAATTTTTAACACCACATTTATCTAATTTAACTTCTCTAATAACTCTATTTCTTTCTTTTTCATCATTTATCCAATTTATTGAATTTTTCTTTTTTTTCAATTCATCATCAATTGTGAAATTCTTACAATTTTTATTAAAACATTTTTGATAATCATCAATTGGATTAAAAATTGAAAATATTTCTTCAATAACTTTTAAATCAATAAATTTTTGAAAAAAACGATATAAACTTATATATTTAATATATTCTTCTTCTGTTAAAGAAGTTTTTGAAAATAATTTAATTAAATTATCATATTTATTTTGAATATCTTTAGGTAAATTAATTTCAAAAATTTTAATTTTATTATTCCAAGATTTTATTTTTAATTCATGAACTTCCTTTCTTATATGCGCATAATGATAATTTTATCAATATCTTTCAAATCCTTCCTTTTTCAAAACTTTTAATTTCTTATCATTATATATCTTCTCTAATTCATCTTTACATATCTCTAATATATATATAAAAAATAGTTGGGTATTTATATGACATATGGAATTTTATAATGAATGGATGAATATGGAGAAGTATTGGTTTAATTCTAATAATGAAATAGATGAATATTTAAAATATAAATATGAAAATTTATTAATAGATAAAAATCCTATTATCCAAATAATTATTTATGACCAATTATCTAGACATATTTATAGAAAAGAATACGCATCTCATATCATTACTTATTTTAATCAAAAAGCATTAAAATTAGCGAATGAAAATAAACATTTAATACCTGAACTTTCTTATAATGATTGGATGTTTTTTATATTAGTATATCGTCATTCTAATATTCGTGAAAATCTCTTTTTTGCTATGGAAGAAGCATGGAAAAGATTACCATTATCAAAGAAATTTATAAAAGCTACTTATAATAGAGCAAATTTTGAGGAAGAATTGGTAAAATATGAACCAAATGATTATAATAAATATAGGACATTTAATGAAGATATATTAGAATATAATCCACAAGAAGAATTATTGAATTTAAGATTTAATATTGGGGATTTTGATATTCTTAAGGATAGAAATGAGATTATTATTAGTTTATCAGGAGGTGTTGATAGTAATACTTGTCTATTTTATATAAGAAATAAATTTCCAGATAAAATCATAAAAGCGGTTCATATTAATTATAATAATCGCATTGAGACAGAAGAAGAGGTTAAATTTCTTATTTCTTTATGTAATAAATTAAATATTGAATTATTTGTAAGAACTATTCATGAAATTAAACGCAAACAATCTATAGATAATGATTTGCGTGATATTTATGAGAGTTATACGAAAAAGGTTCGTTATAATTCTTATAAGAAGATTGGTGGTAAATCACCTATAATAATCCTTGGACATAATAAGGATGATTGTTTTGAAAATATCTTAACAAATATTTCTTATAAAAATAAATTTGATAATCTTATTGGAATGGATTTAATATCAAATATAGATGGTATTGAATTTATTAGACCTTTATATAATACATCAAAAGATGATATATATAAATTTGCTAATTATCATAAAATACCATATTTAAAGAATTCAACTCCTGAATGGTCGCAAAGAGGTAAGATAAGGAATATGGTTTTACCAGTTTTAGAAAAATGGGATAAGAGGATAGTTGATGGATTATTTGAAATATCAACAATAATGAAAGATTTACATATAAATTTGAAAATGAATGTAATGAATGTAATGAATGATAAGGATAATGAAATGGATGATATTAATACGAGTGTATTATATTGGAAATATTTAATATTTGAGAAATTTAATTTTTATCCTTCGAATAAAAGTCTTAAATCGTTAATAGAAAGATTAACAATAATTAAAAATAAATTATCAAAGATGGATATTAATAAGAAGGAGAAGATTATAATAAAACATAATCTTCAAATGAATATTTGGAAAACAAAATCTTTAAGAATTTCTTATGAATTTATTATAAATAAATAAAGAAGAAATTAAAATCATATTAGAATATTTATTTGTTTTTATTCCTAATCTTAAAAAGATATGTAATAATGAATATAAATGAACTTCTTTTGAATTATAAATAATATTTTTATTAAATATAAGAAATGGAAATAGTAATGAAGATGTGTAAAATAAATGCCAAAGATTATTAGAAATAATTCCTTTTCTAACTAATGTCATAAGAAACGCCGATAATTGAATTGGAAACATAATAGTAAAACTACTATCAGGATCAGTAGTAAAAAGTAGATTAGTTGTTGCTATTATTTGTGAAAAAGCGTAAAATTTCTTAATCATATTATTTCCATATTCTCCGCGAATATCTCTTGTAGTTGTTAAATCATCATTGATATATTTATTAGAAACTAAATCAGCTAAATAATGATGACTTAATACTATTCCTAATTTTGTTAAATAAAAATATATATCATAAGTTTTGAAAAAGATACAATGATATATTATAAATATTGAACGAGATGTGAAAATAATATTATGTAATTGTAATTCTTTCCAAATAATAGTTCTATTTAAAAATCTTTTAATAGGAACTTTGAATATAAAAGAAGATAATGATAATCCAAGATGAAATAATGGAAAAATAGGATTAACATCTAAAAACATAGTATCATATCTAAATTTCAAATAAAATCTATAACCATAATGAATTAAACAACCAAATCCCATTATTTTATGAAAATTCAAAAAATCGTTCATCTTTTTAATTTACAATAATAACAATCTTTAAATCTATTTCCATAAAAATGTTTATTATAAAATCTTTCATTATAATTATAACAAATCTGGGGTAATTTTAAATCTTTATTATTCTCGAAATCATCTAAAATATCTAAACTATTTCTGGAATATTTATATCTATCTCTAAAATCAAGATAATTTCCCATATCACATCTACATAAAGGACAGAATACACCCATTTTTTCGAAACTATATTTATAATCATAATTGATAATACATTGAAGATGAAATGAATGACCACAATCTGTTAAAAATGCGTCTTTTCTTCTCCAAATTTCTTCGAGACATATAGAACAAGTTTCTCCAATTTTAAGATAATGTTTTATTTTAAGATTTTCCATAATAGTTTTCCTTATTTTTTTCTTATAAATATCATCTTTTTGATAGATATTTACATATGAATATAATGAAATTTTATTATCATCACTAATCTTCAAATGTTCAGGAGTATTAACATCATCAATAAAATACTTCTCCATTATTAAAATGAAAATTATAAATAAAAATAAATCATTTTTTATATTTGATTTAAAAAATTTTTTATATAAGTATTTGGATTAATTTCTTTAAAATGATTTAATTTTCGTTGAAAAAATGTTCCAAGTATTCTTTCATAAGCACAAGAAACATTTTTATTATTAGATCTTAAATCTAAAAGACCTGAATTTATTAATTCTTCCATAAATAAATTATTACAATAAAAACAATTCCAAAGAACTAAAGGTTCATTATTCCAATTTTCCATATCAACAAAATTCAAATATTTATTAATAATTTTTAAGCCATTATCATCCCAATCAAAATTATAATGTTTTTTTAAAGCATAAGCGTCTGCTTTAAAATCAATTAATTCTTCTTTAATACTTTCTTTAAGAAAAATAGTTCCCTGAATACATATATATTTATCAGCTCTAAAATATTTTAATGCTAAATTATAAGCACCTATTTCATATCTATAAAGATTTGAATTATTTTTAATAATATAAATATTTAAAGATTTTGCTAAATCATGCCATCTTATATTTTTAGAATTATTATCAACATAAACAATAGTTTCATTACTATAAATTTTTCTAATTTGTGAAATACAATTTGAGAATATTTTTATTTTTTCTTCATCATCTTCAATATAAGCTGAAACTATTATTAATAATCCCTTAATATAAATAGGTTTATTATCATTTAAAAAATTTAAATATTCTTTATATTCATCAATAGTTCCACAATCCCAATATTGACCTTTTATAATTTCATAAGGGATTTTAACATAATTATTTATTGCTAATTTCATTGAATATCCTAAATGTAAATCATCTTTATTAATATATTTTTCAAATCCTTTTTTAAAAATCATAGCACCCCAACCATAATAATAATCACAATTTTTATTTTTATCAATTATATCAATAATATATTTATCATCAATATTACACAATCCTATTTTTTCTTTTTGTGAATTTCTTATATTCCATAAATAACTTCCAACAATTAATTCATCATTATTTATCATATTATCAATTAAATTATTAGATATATAATCAATATTAGTATCAGGCATTCCCATTAATGCTATATTATAATTTTCATTTTCAATCATTCTTAATATTGTTTCATTCATTGTAGAAGAATTATCAATTATTTTAATAATTATGATTTCTTTATAATTTATTAATTGAGTATTTATAATATGTTCTATAAAATATTTATTAGTTGTTGAAGAACCTATAATGATTTTTTCACAACCTTTATCTATCATTAATTTACACCAACATCCTAATAAAGAATAATTTGTATTTTTTAAAGGCAATATGAATTTAGGTAAATTAAAAATTATATTAGCTGTTCCAGCACATGCAATTAATCCAATCATATTATTTTTTATTTTTATTTTTATTTTAAAAAAATAAATCCATAAAATAATTAAGATAATTACAATTAAAAAACAACTAATTAATATTAACATTTTATATTATTTAATATTTTAAATTTTAATCCAATCATCCATATATAAATCTTCAATAGATTTTTGTTTATTATTTATTCCAAACCATTCTGTTGGACATATAATAGTTTTTTGAGGATTATTAGATAAATAAGCACCAAATCATGAATATGTAGAATTAGCAATAATAAAATGTTCGTAACTACTCATATAAAACAATTCATTTTGTTGATTGTATTAACCTTTTCATTATTAATTCTTAAATAATATAACTATTTTATTATTAAGATTTATTTTTAATTCAATTGTATATTTATTAATTTTACACATATTCGCGATTTCTTTAAAAGCGTGATTTAAATTTCTTGTTTGAAATGCTAATTTAATATCATCATTCCAAATATAATTATCACTTCCTTTAATATCATCAATCGATAATTTGAAATTAAATATAGTATGTTGAAGAAGAATATTAACAGCAGTTTCCTTCCATATTAACTTTAATATTTTATAATAATTAGGATTTCTAATAACTTTTCCATTAAATTTTGCTTCAATTATTTCAGATCCTTTTAATTCATGTCTATAAACCTCACTTTCTTTTAAATATTCGCAAATAGGGGTTAAATAAAGATTATTATCTATTATTTGGAAAGTATAACCACTAATATTATTAATAATAATTGATTTATCATTACTATCGATAATAGTAGAAGTATCTTCCATTTTAATGATAATTAGTCATTAAAAATCCAAATCATTTTTTAATCAAAAAAAATTGATTATCTTTTTAAAAAGATTTTTAATAAATATGTCCAAAGTTCCTAAATTTAATTTTAATGAAGAATTTTATGAAGAAATAAGTATCGATTGTTCTTCATTACCAACATCAAGGAAAATTTGTAAAATTATTTATACGAAGAATGAAAATATAAGATTGATTAAGGTTAATTATAGGTGGTTAAATCATTATACTAAGAATTGGTTATATAATCGTTCTATTTCATCTGTAAAAGTTGATGAATTATATGAAGAAATTAAAACAAATTCTAATAAAATTTGTTGGACATTACACGCATTCTTTAATAAATCAAACAATGATGTAATTATTTTAGATGGACAACATAGAAGAGAAGCAATTAAAAAATATTTAGAATTAAATGATCATGATTTGTCTAATGAAGATGATATTCTTATTTGGTTATATGATATTGAAGATGAAGAAACTAATGAAGAATATTTAATCGATTTATTTATTAAATTGAATAATAATGAACCTATTGATCGTGGAATTTTGCCATCTAAAAGGAAAATTAATTTATTTAATCTAATTATTAATGAACCTTGTTTCAAAAAAGGGGTAAGACCAAGTGAAACTACAAATGAAGCAAGAAGTCCCTATATCTCTAAAAAACAGGTTAAAAACATGATAGATTTAATTATTAACAAATATCCTCAATTAACAAATGAAGAAATCTTAATAAAAATGAAAGAAATGAATAAAAGGATTAGTAATATGGCTACTATTGAGAATATTGAAGAACAATTATTCAAAAGGAAATTGAATAAAAAGGAAAAAGAAATAATAGATGAATGTTTTGAAATAAAATTCTATTTAAATATAAAAAATTCTATTTATGATAATTTCAAATGGATTGATGAACTTATTTAATATATCTTTTTAATTTTTTTTTAGTTTTTGTAAAGACACTTATTACAGAAATAAGTGTAATATATTTCAAAGTATTCTTATTCATTTCTATCTTCTTTATAAAAAATAAAAATCATTTTTTATTCCATTTTATTGATAAATTTAGGTTCAATTTGATTTTTATTAATTTTCTTTGGTTTTTCTAAATAAATCTTATCTTTAATATCTATATTAACATTATTTAGAGGCATTTATAAAAATAATCATAAAAATAAAAAATCATTTTTTTTTATAAGTTGAACTAGCTTTTGATAATGCTTCTTTATATGAAATATTATGTATTTTAGCATATTCTTTGACATGTGTTATCCATCCATTTGAATGTATTGATTTTTTATCATCAGTAATAATTTTTTTAGCTTTTTCAAGAATATCTTCTTGATTTTTCTTATTTAATTTATTTAAATATTCATTTTCTTCTTTATTACCTGTTACAACAGGTTCAGGAATAGGTTTTTCTTCTTTATTAATAATATTAAGCATTATTACCTGATTATTCATGATAATTTCAAGAATTATCTTAATATTTTCGTTATCAAGAGACATTTATAAAAATAATCATAAATAAAAACAATCATTTTTTATTCAAATGTTTTCATAAAATTATCCATATTTTTAGTTCCCATACTTGAATTACAATTTTGGCAAATAGGTCTAAGATTAGATAATATTAATTCACCTCCATTACATTCAGGAATTATATGACCACAATGGAAAGTTAATTGAGTTATATCAGTCATTTTACAACATAGACATTTAGCTTCTCCAATTTTTTTTCCAATATATTCATCCCATACTTTTCTTCTCATAGTTGCTGAAATAGATTTCTTCGTATATTTTCTTTTAATAGGAATAGATTCATGGATAATTTTAGCTTTTTCAAGATTATCTTGTTGTTCCTTATTTAATTTATTAAAATCATCCTCTTCTTTTTTATTATCTGTTACAACAGGTTCAGGAATAGGTTTTTCTTCTTTATTAATAATATTAAGCATTATTACCTGATTAATCTTGATAATTTCAAGAATTGTCTTAATATTTTCGTTATCAAGAGGCATTTATAAAAAAATCATAAATAAAAACAATCATTTTTTATTCAAATGTTTTCATAAAATCATTCATATTCATACTTGCCATACTTGAATTACAATTTTGGCAAATAGGTTTAAGATTAGATAATATTGTTTCACCACCTTTACATTCAGCAATTATATGACCACAATTGAAAGACATTTGATTTATATCAGTAACATTACAACATAGGCATTTAGATTTTCCAATTTCTTCACCAATCCATTTATTCCAAACCAATCTTTTCAAGGTTGCTGAAATCTTCTTCTTCTTATATTTCAATTTCTTATTTTTTTCATTATTAATAATTATAATATTTTCTTTATAAATTTGTTTATAATCTAATAAGAAATCATAAACATTATTATAATTTTTTTTATTCAAATCTTTGAAATTTATTATTTTAGTAATATCATCATCTTTATTATTAAATTTTTCAATAATTAAATCATAAGTTTTTACAAAAGGACTATCAATCTTTATATTATGATATTTTTGAATTAAATAAATATCAATATTTGGAAGATTTTTAATATTATCACTTAATTTAATCATTATAATACATTTAATAGATTTCAATTATTTTTATATAAATAAAAAATGAAATAGATTTAATCAAATCAAAAACAAGGATGAAGAAGATTGAAAGTATTCATAATAAAACAAAGGAATTAACAGAAGAAGAACTCCCTTTTAATCCTATTAATATTCTTCTTAAAGATGAAGATTTAAAAGAATTCTTTGATAATAATGGTCTTATAGGAGTTCTATATAATAATCTAAATCTTTATAGAAATGCTTTCATTCATAAATCCTATTGTTCTATGAAAAATACGGATTTCGTTTCAAGTAATTCTAAATGTCCATCTAATTGTATTCCTCTTCAAGATGTTTCTTATGAAAGATTGGAATTTCTTGGAGATGCTATCTTAAATCTCATAGTCGCCAATTATTTATATATGAGATTTCCTGAACAAAATGAAGGTTTCTTATCAAAAATAAGAACTAGAATTGTTAATGGTAAGATGTTAGGAAGTTTAGCAGAAAAAATTGGATTTAATAAATTTGCTATTATATCTAAACAAGTTGAAGATGCTAATGGAAGAATTAATTATAAGATTATGGAAGATATATTTGAAGCATTTATTGGAGCTTTATATATAGATTTTCAAACAACAAAAGATAATGTAGTTCTTCCTGAACATCTTCCAGTTCCTGCTTTATCTGGAGCGGGATATTTCATAGCT
>Ga0208718_1000114_pt1 | contig 14700 bp, 14 predicted proteins | sample LakMenE29Apr09ns_FD_150743 | JGI IMG/M metagenome (GOLD analysis project Ga0208718, IMG submission 150743) | Freshwater microbial communities from Lake Mendota, WI - 29APR2009 deep hole epilimnion ns (SPAdes) | ecosystem: Environmental > Aquatic > Freshwater > Lake > Epilimnion/Euphotic zone ...
TCCTGAGCCAGTGCCTGTTAGATGCTCTTCATACCTTTTTTCGATGTTCCTCGTCTTGCCAATGTAATACTTTCCTGCTCTCAATTTCAAAATATAAATCTGTTCCATCTCTTTATGTAAGCGTTAGGATTGTTGTATATCAGTTTTTATCACCTCAAATATTCCAAGTTATCCAACTTAGAGTTTATCTCATTTATTTTGTTATCTAACATAATTAGATATTCTAATATTTGTTTATTTGTAGGTATATCCGTCGTCTTCTCTTTTGCCTTCTGCTTATTTACTGTTCCTTTCATCTTTATCTTATTGATTTGTCGAATTAGTAGATATATGTCAATTTTATATTCTAATGATATAAGTTCCATATTAGCATCCTCCTCAGTAGCGTTAGCATTCGCTGCGTCTTTTATTTTTGGATAAATAATATGAGATATAACCCTACATTGTATTCCATGTACTGTTCTTTTATGTTCCAAAGCAATTTCCTCATACGTTTTGTTCTCTATAATTTCTTCAACTAATCGATTATCTTCTTCAATCGTCCATCTCGTTCCTACGTTTAAAGTGTCGTCTTTGCTCCTTAATTCAATCATACTTTTTCCAAAAGATGGAGGTGTCGGATGCGATGTCATATTTTGATTTTGTAATAAAATGTATATACGTGTATTCATATCACTTTTTATATAAGGACATATCGCGTATCCTAAGTGATATCGTTCCTTTCGAATATGTTAGAGGACTACTTAGAATATACGAGGGTATATAAGGAGAAATATGGCGACAAGTGTGTCGTGTTGATGCAAGTCGGTTCGTTCTTTGAGATTTACACGATATACCCGAATACCGACGCGTCCCTCAATAACGATGTGTATATTATCGCGGAACTGTGCGGGATTCAGACATCGCGTAAAAACAAGGCGGTTGCCGAGATATCGATTGCGAACCCCGTGATGGCAGGGTTTCCCCTTGCGTCCCTTCCCAAGTTCCGTGATAAAATCTTAGCGAGTAATTATACGATTGTATTGGTGGAGCAAGTCTCCGAGCCACCGAATCCAGAGAGGAAGGTTACGGAGATAATATCGCCCGGAACGAACGTGAATATCGTGAATAAGCGTAGCAATTATATAATGGTTGTCTATTACGAGGTGATTGAAGGGTATATCATTGCGGGTATATCGGGGATTGATTTATCGACAGGGAAAACCTTCGTATATGAGGTATCGTCGATGAAAGACGACCCCGAGTTCGCAAACGACGAGGTATTTCGCTATATCAGCACATACAACCCGTCAGAGTTGATTATTGTTAGCGAGGCAATCGGCGAAGATTACAAGAAGCGGATATTGAAAAACCTAAATATCAATAATATTCGCGTCCATTACAAATGGGACACCTACGAGCATCTGGCTTTTTTTAGTAATATCAATAAGCAACGTGATATATTAGAAAAGGTTTTTGCGATTAAAAAGGGCTTCCTTTCGATGATTGAGATACTGAACTTGGAGAAATATAATAATGCGAGGTTTTCGCTTTGTTGCTTGTTGGAGTTCGCTTATGAACACAATGCGGATATTGTGAAAGGACTTGAAGAAGTCCCCGAAGTATTTGAAATGAATAAAAATATGACGATTGAGTTTAACTCAGCGATTCAATTGAACGTCCTCGGGTTGTATCAGGGCGACCAGCCGTTGATAGATATATTGAACCGATGCTCGACTGCGTTCGGATACCGCACATTTAAAGAGAGGCTTCTACAACCGATGATAGATACTGTGTGTATCGAACAAGCATACGACGACGTCGATATGTTATTGGAAAACAACACGTATTTGATTGTTCGTAAGCACCTCTCGACGATAATGGACTTGGAGCGTCTTAAACGTAAAATGAAGACCAACAAGATAGCACCGCACGACTGGGTATCATTTCACGACGCTTTACAATCCACAAAAGAAATACAGAAACTTGTAGCGTTCGCGGCGTCAGCGGATGTCGATGTCGATAGCCGCATCGATGTCGATAGCGTCATCTCGCAATTCATAGATATCATCGATTTAGAGGAGGCGGGTAAATACAATCTCACGAATTTACAAGACAAATCGTCGTGTATCAACTTTTTTAAGAAGGGCGTCTATCCCGATATCGATGCGTTGTTTGAAAAATACAACAAGTCGTTTGAGATTATCAATGCTACGTGTGAGAATATAACGCAGGTAGGCGGAGATAACGATAGCACGGTATGTAAGGTTGAGAACAATAATCGCGACGGGTATTATTTAACGATTACCAAGAAGCGATATGAGAACGCTTTGAAGAATAAAAGGGAACTGATGAATACATTTGAGAAGAAACCGTTGTCGTCTTCGTCGACCACGTATAAACTCACGAATGCCACAATTACAAAGGAGAGCAACGCGATTGCCGAGTATAGTCAGCAAATCTCACAGTTGGTGCTAAGCCATTACAAGGAGTTCGTAATCGGGTTCATCGATAGCCCCGCGAATACCGCGTCGGAAACCTACGATGCGATTGTGAAATATCTGGTTCGCGTGGATATCGCCGCGAACTCGGCGAAGAACGCGTTCGATTACTGTTATACGCGTCCGATTATCGATTGCGAAGCGACATCAGGCAAGTCGTCTTTCATCGAAGCGACGCATCTGAGGCATCCGATTATTGAGCGGATACAAGACGACTTCCAATATGTCGGCAATAACATTTCGCTCCATCAAAACGGTATTTTGCTTTATGGCATAAATGCGTCGGGCAAATCGTCGTTTATGAAAGCGGTTGGCTTGAATATTATAATGGCACAAGCGGGGATGTTCGTGTCCGCGTCGTCTTTCACGTATTACCCGTATCACAGCATATTTACGAGAATCTCGGGATTGGATAATATTTATAAGGGAATGTCGAGTTTTACGGTGGAGATGACAGAGTTGCGAAATATTCTCAGGAGGTGTAATAAATACAGTCTCGTGATTGGCGATGAGATATGTTGCGGGACGGAATCGGTATCTGCGTTATCGATTGTGGCGAGTGGCATTGATACGCTCATCCAGAATGGGGCTTCCTTTATCTTCGCGTCGCATCTCCACGAACTGACGAAACTGTCGAGTATTCAAAGCAACATTAAAAAATCCAAGTTATTCGTAAAGCACATCCGAATCACCTTTGACGAACAGAATACGATTATCTATGACAGGGTGATTCAAGAGGGGCAAGGTAGCACAAATTATGGCATCGATGTATGTCGAACGCTGGATATGCCAATCGATTTTATGAAAAACGCCGAGTTGAATCGAAAGGAAGTGGAGGGTATGAATAGCACGATAGTCAATACGAAGAGTTCAAGATATAACTCGAAGATAATTATCGACACGTGTAATATCTGTAATAAAAACAAAGCGGAAGAGACGCATCACATCGTCTATCAACAGTCCGCAGACAAAGATGGGTTTATCAAGAACGCATCCCATAAGAACGCGTTTCACAAGAACGCGAAGCATAACTTGGTGGCGATATGTAAAGAATGCCATACCAAGGAGCATACAGGACAAATAAAAATAGAATGCTGGATATCCTCTTCGATTGGACGTAAGTTAATATGCGATTATAATTATGGAAGCGAAGGTAGCGAAGGTAGCGAAGCGGATGCTGATGGTAGCGTGATATGAAATGAAATTATATTCCTTTATTTTTCTAAAAATTGACATACCACTGTCTGTTATATAAACAACACAGAAGATGTCTGCTGATATGCTGTATTTCCATTCGAGGTCAAAGGATGCTGTCGCTGGAAAAGGGGTGCATGAGTTTGCGAATGATGAAAATGCGTATGAAGAATTGAAAAAGATAAAGGATTGGAGGAAGGTGCTTTCGAACTTTCATTTCTGTCCTTTCCCATACAAAGGACATACCTATAACACGATAGAACACGTGTATCAATCTCAAAGGATAGGACTTGTATCTTCTGAAAAAGCATATTTATTCACATTAGAAAGTGGAGATGAAATAGGGAAAGGGGATGCTCGTGTAGCACGTATGAATAGAAAAATGATAAGGCTTGACAAAGCAAGTTTGGCAAAATGGGAGGAGATAGTCGATGAAGTTCAGTATGAAGCGGCATTATCGAAATATAATGCTTGTCCTGAGGCATCAAAGATATTGATGGCAACTGGCGAAGCCGAATTGTGGCATTTAGTATCTCGTTCAAAGACACATTTGAGATTTACACATCTGGAACGTCTTCGAACCCTCTTAAAAAATATGTAGAAGACAGGCGTAGCAACGTAGCGAGAGGCTGTTAGGCTTTTAGTATATGTTAGTATATGTTAGTTTTTTAGTATTTAATATATATTTTATATTCTATATTCTATATAAAAACTAAGCATATATATAGATATAACCAAGGATACAAAAATAAAAAATGCGTGTTATTAAGCGTAATAGTGAAATGGAGGATGTTAGTTTCGACAAGGTTTTAAATCGGTTGAAGAATCTGTCTTCTGGATTAACCATTGACGTTTCCGAGATTGCTCAGAAGGTATGTTCGCGTATTTACGATGGCGTCAAGACGCACGAGTTGGACGAGTTGGCTGCCTACTTATGTAGCAGTATGTCGATAGAGCATCCTGATTATAGTATTCTGGCATCACGCATCATCGTTTCGAATCACCACAAGAATACTTCGCCGTCGTTTAGCGAAACCATCCAGACGCTCTATAACAACGTGGATAATCATAATAACCCGATTCCCTTAGTATCCGACGAGTTATATAGCGTGGTTCAGAAGAACAAGGAGAAACTCAACACGTGTATTGATTATCAGAGGGATTATCTGTTTGATTACTTTGGATTCAAGACGCTCGAACGTGCGTATCTGTTGCGAGTCAATAAGCGGATTATCGAGCGTCCTCAGCATATGTGGATGCGTGTTGCGATTGGAATACACGGACACGATATCAAGGAGGTTCTTCAAACATACGATTTGTTAAGCAGAAAGTATTTCACACACGCTACGCCTACGCTTTTTAATGCGGGGACAAATCGTCCGCAGTTGAGCAGTTGCTTCTTATGTAGCGTGAATGACGATAGCGTATCGGGTATCTTCGATTCGTTAAAGGAGGTTGCTTTAATCTCAAAGTATGCGGGTGGGATTGGGCTACATATCCATCAAATACGCGGGAACGGTAGCCATATCCGCGGGACGAATGGGACTTCAAACGGTATCATACCGATGCTACGTGTTTTTAATAATACCGCGAGATATATAGACCAAGCGGGGAAGAGGCTTGGTAGTATTGCGGTATATCTTGAAACGTGGCATACGGACATCGAGAGTTTCTTGGAACTCAAAAAGAATCACGGGAGCGAAGAAGACAGATGTCGCGACTTGTTTTTGGCGTTGTGGATATCCGACCTCTTTATGGAGCGGGTGAAGGCGGAGGGCAAATGGTCACTTATGTGTCCTGACAAATGCAGAGGGCTTAGCGATGTATATGGAGACGACTTTAAGGAATTGTATGAGAGATACGAGAGCGAGGGCAAATACACGAAGCAGATAAACGCACAGGATTTGTGGTTTAAGATTTTGGAGGCACAGATAGAGCAGGGCGTCCCTTATATCCTCTACAAGGACGCTGCGAATAAGAAGAGCAACCAGAAGAACTTGGGAACGATTAAGTCGAGCAATTTGTGTGCGGAGGTGTTGATTTACTCGTCGCCCGAAGAGACGGGCGTTTGCAACTTGGCGTCTATTTGCCTTCCGTCGTATCTTTCGTTTGGCGATGCGGATGAAGCGAATGTCGGAAGCAGTGGCAGCCCTGTGTCTGCGTCCGTTCCGGTATTCGATTTCGAGAAATTACACGAGATTACAAAGGTTATCACGAAGAACTTGAATAAGGTGATTGACAAGAACTTTTATCCCGTTGAAAAGGCACGTCGCTCAAACTTGAAGCATCGCCCGATTGGCATCGGCATTCAAGGGTTGGCGGACGTATTTATCCAGATGCGGTATCCTTTTGAAAGCGATGAGGCGAAGCAGTTGAATAAGGATATCTTTGAAACGATTTATCACGCTGCGGTAGAGGCGTCGATGGAGTTGGCGAAGAAACGATGCCAAATAATCAATGATATTAAAAGTTTGAATCACAAGATACTTGACGTGGATATCAAAAATTACGTGAATGAGTTTGAGAAGGATATTGGCAACCCGAAGTATATCGGGGCATACAGTTCCTTCGAAGGTAGCCCGATGTCGCAAGGCTTGTTTCAATTTGATTTATGGAATGCCGATGCGAATGCTGATGCTGAGACGAGTAAGAGATATGATTGGGATAAACTTCGTGCCGACGTAAAGGAGTATGGGGTTCGCAATAGCCTTTTGTTGTCGCCAATGCCTACGGCATCTACTTCGCAAATTATGGGATTCAATGAGAGTTTTGAGCCATTCACGAATAACATTTTTCAACGCAAGACATTGAGCGGGGAGTTTATTGTGATTAATAAATACCTGATTAATGATTTGATTCGCAAGGGGCTATGGAGCAAGGAACTGAAAGACACGATTATATTACACGAAGGCAGCGTCCAGAATATCCCAGAGATTGATGATGAAACGAAGGCGATTTATAAGACGGCGTGGGAGATAAAACAACGCAACATTATCGATATGTCGGCGGATAGGGGGCAATACATTTGCCAGACACAGAGCCTCAATATATTTATGGAAGAGCCTGACTTTCAAAAACTGTCGTCGATGCACTTCTACGGACATTCGAAGGGATTAAAGACGGGTTCTTATTATCTCCGCACAAGACCGAAGGCGAAGACACAGCAATTTACGATTGACCCTGAGTTCGCGAAGAAAAAGAGAAGATGTGCCGACGAAAACGCTGATACGTGCGTGTTATGCTCGGCATAAGGAAGAGAATCGGAGAATCGGAGAATCGGGTTTTATTTATTTTTTTGATTATATTTCTCTATAAGTATAAAGAAGGATGAATGCGAAAGAAAAAATAGCAGATTTAACAAAACAAATTAAAAGTTTCTATAAAGGGATGAATGAAGATAATAAAAATGCTCTAATCAGATTAAATTCTATGAAAGCCCATTTGAAAGGAATTATAGAGAATCCAACCGATTATAAAAATGTAGATATAGAAGATGTAAAAGGTGATTTAGCAGATGTAGAAAAACAAATTATAAATATTACAGAATATACAAGGGATATGAATGAAGCATCAAAAAAATTATTCGCATCACTTGAAACCCAAACAGATGAAGAAAAATTAGAGAATCTTAAAAATACCAATAATGAACTTAAACTTATTGGCGGCGGACGTCGTAGCGATACTATGACGATGAAAGACATCAGGCAACTGTGTAAAGACAATCAAATCAAACTTTCGAGAGTTGTTAAAGACAAACGGGTTGTTTATAAGAAGAAAGAACTGCTAACGAAGTTGAAGAGAAAGAAGGTATTTGATAAATGAGACATTATAAATTATTATTGCTAACGAAATTGAAGATGAAGTTCTAAGAAAGTGTTTTTTTACTATTATACAATTCAGTATAATAATCGTACGTTTCAGGATGGTCATTATATATTATATGTTGAATCAAAAACACCACCTTTTCATCAATTGCCCTATATATTTCATTCATTTTAGTATCATCTTGCAAACTTTTAAGTATATTTTCATTCGATATATGTATATATGTTTCGTCATATCCAATTGAATCTATTAATCTTACAAGTTCCTTAATATCTTCTATATAACCTTTTTTCTTATAATCTTGTTGATTGGCAACAAGCATATTGTTATAATCTATAAATTTCATTATAATGCCATCTATTATATTTAAGTCTTCTTGTGTCGTCATACCACCAACAAGTTTCTTCGCTCTCGGTTTCTTAGCAGTCTTCAAACCCTTCACCGCCTTAGGTTTCGCTACCGCCTTCCTCGCTTTCTCGACAGCCTTCTCTTTTGCCTTTTCGGCAGCGGCAGCCATCTTCTTAGCCTTCTCGACGGACTTCATCTTTAAATTAATCTTCTTCATAGCAGTCGTGTAGTATTCATCGATACTCTTCTTGGTATTCAGGGACATCGGCATCTTCGCCATTGCCTTCTTAATAAGCACATTGTATGATTTATCACCTGACGACGAAGCGGACGAAGCCGAACTCGCCATATTATAGTAAAGTGTGTTTGCGTTTATTGACATCCTTCTCTTTCTATTCTATACAAATACTTTTTAATTTTATTATGTATAAAATAGATTTTATACTATCGTTCGGATAATACAGTTTCACCGTTTGATACATATCCCTTTGCGTATATCATTGTTCTTTTTTACGTGTTTTGTAAAGGGTATAGTTCCGAATACAATGATGCATATTTATCTCCCTTTTTATATTTATCATAACTATCATTATGTCTTGTTGCTATTATAATATATATGTATTTTATATAGACGATTAGTGCGTTATATATTCTGTCCCTATAAATTAAACTTTCCTTACTTATTATTATGTTCTCCTTTCTTTCACTATCCATTAATATTTTGTCTCTATCTATTTTTTCTTTAATTCCAGAAATTAATTTTAACAAATCTACAAGTGTATTTATATGGGTTGTATATTCGTCCGAAAGAAAATACTCTCTTCCGTTCGTGTTCTTAGCATCGCCAACAGAAACTCTATATACACTTACTTTCTTGTTATAAACAATAAACAATTCCATAATCTCATCAATGATTTCTAACTCTTTCTTTAATTCTTCTTTCGTCATACCACCACCAACTTTCTTTTGTTTCTTCACAGTCTTACCCTTCGCTTTCATTGCGTCAGCCTTCGCTTTCATTGCTTTCTCTTCCGCCTTCATCTTCATCACTATTTCTTTCATAGTAGTCTTGTAGTATTCATCGATACTCTTCTTGGTATCAAGGGAAGCGGGGATTTTAGCCATCGCTTTCTTAATAAGAACCGCTAAGGATTTACCGCCAGACGAAGCCGAAGACATCCTTTTCTATTATATATCAATACTTTTTTATTATTAAAGTAGTTCATTAGTTCATTACCTTGTTTTATCCCAATAAGTATTATTATTATATTTAGCATTATAACGCCCTACATATTTATCGTATTCACTATAATAATCATCATAAATAATGTGTTGAAGAATATATTTTACCCTATCATCTAAAAAATCATATATATTTTGTACATAGGTTTTGCTACCTAAACTACTCGTTATATCGTCGTCAGATATACTTATTTCTTCATCAAATAATTTATTTAATTCAACGCAAATCCCTTTAATATCACTTCTATAACTACCACTGTCAGTATTTATATATTTGCTTCCCTCTTTCATAATCCTGTCGTTATATGAAATGAATTTAGTAAAGAGATTATCAATAATCTCTAATTCTCTTTTTTTATCTTCTTCTGTCATACCGCCTCTATATAGTTTTCTTGGTTTCTTAACAGCATTCGAATCCTTCACCGCCTTAGGTTTCGCTACAGCCTTTCTCGCTTTTTCAACAATCTTCTCTTTCGCTTTCAAAGCGGCTTTCTTAGCCTTCTCTTCCGCCTTCATCTTCATCACTATTTCTTTCATAGCAGTCTTGTAGTATTCATCGATACTCTTCTTGGTATTATGGGACATCGGCATCTTCGCCATCGCCTTCTTGATAAGAACCGCTATGGATTTACCACCAGACGAAGGCATCTTTCTTTTTCTTTCCTATACTATACAGATACTTTTTTGATTTTCATTTGTATATAAAAATATATAGTTATTATAATATAATGTCTAATGAATCTCGCGAACCCCTTCTCGAACCGAGCAATCGTTTAACTATTTTTCCGATAGAGCATTATGATATGTGGGAGATGTATAAGAAGGCACTGAGTTGCTTCTGGACGCCCGAAGAATTGGATTTAAGCAAAGATTTAGCGGACTTCAATAAATTAAATAAGAACGAGCAGTTTTTCATCAAGCAAATCTTGGCGTTTTTTAGTTCCAGCGATACCATCGTGAATATCAACTTAGGCGAACGTTTCTTAAACGACGTTCAGGTTCTCGAAGCGAAGTTCTTTTATGCGTTCCAGATGTCGATAGAGAATATTCATTCGGAGACGTATTCGCTACTCATCGATACATACTTTAAAGAACCCAAGGAGAAGCACGAGGCACTCGACGCAATTAATTATATGCCTTGTATCAAAAAGAAGGCGGAGTGGTGTTTTAAGTGGATTAACGACGAACACGCTCCATTCTCTCAGCGACTACTTGCGTTCGCATTAGTCGAAGGCGTATTTTTCAGCGGAGCGTTTTGTAGTATCTTTTGGTTAAAAGAAAGGGGCGTGATGCAAGGCTTGTCGTTTTCGAACGAGTTAATCAGCAGAGACGAGGGAATGCATGTCGAGTTTGCGGTGCTACTATATTCTAAAATCGCGAATCGCCTTCCCCAAGAGGTCGTTCATACTATCGTGAGAGAAGCGGTGGAAGTCGAGAAGAACTTTATCATCGAAAGCATCCCTTGCTCGATGCTTGGTATGAATGCGGATTTAATGTCTATTTACATCGAGTTTGTCGCGGACAGGCTTTTAACGCAATTAAACTATGACAAAATATGGAACTCGAATAATCCCTTTCCGTTTATGGAGAGGATATCCATAGAGTCGAAAACGAACTTCTTTGAAAGTCGCGTTTCACAGTATAGCAAGGCGAACGTCGGAAGTAAGCAGGAACACACAGATATACGCAAGTTCTCTCTGGATGCCGACTTTTAGTAGCCCGAGGCTTCCTTATTACTTAAAGGAATGAAATTATATTTTATTTATAATGAATCGGTTTCAAAGTATTTTCAACGAAATTAATAAATATATAAACTATATGTTGTATGATGAGTATATCATATTCTCATCGAATTATGTCGTGTGTATGAATAAGATTCTATACGTATTAAAGAATACACTGAACAAGATACAAAATATATACTTTAAATATATTTTACATCCTAAACTAAATGCCGCTACGGTTGCGATGCCAATACCTTAACTTCTTTTACTCTATCTAATATCCCTATTGGATGATTGATTTTACTTATATGTGTATGTATATGTGTATGTGTATGTATATTCATATGTATATTCATATGTATATTCATACGAATCGTCGTATTGTGGTTCGCGACAGTCATCGTCGGGGGATACGGAAGCAATCATTTTGAAAGAATTGAAAGAATTGAAAGAATTGAAGAATTGTATGAAATAAATGAGAAGATAAAGAATCAATTTTTGTTATATCCATATCGTGCTTAGAATAATATAGATTCCTTATATAGAAACATTATGTGTTGGAACGCGTCCGTATCGTTAAATACCTATATATTCAGCACATTCGCGTCCTTGTTTGCGTATTCGAATGGCGTCACGAATTTGCTTGGTCTTATATTCTATCAGTCCTTCGTCATCATGCAACTGATAGAGTATTTCATTTGGACGAAAACGTTTTCGAACAGGACGCTATCGCAAATCGCATTGGTCGTCGTGCTATGTCAGCCGATTCTCAATATCCTAAAAATAGAAAGACGTCCTGACTGGATACCTTATTTATTGGTGGCATACTTTGTATTCATCGCTATCCTATACACCGTCGTGATACCATTGGATACCATCGAGTTTTCATCTACGCCAAGTAAAAACGGGCATCTGTCGTGGAACTGGTTCAAACTCAATATATACGCAATCATAATATTATATGCCTTCCTCGCGGTACGTTGGATAATCGACGAAATGTATCCTACGCTTCTATTCATCACGAGCATACTAATCGTATCCATAATCCTATATAAGGAAACGCATACGTGGGGGTCGATGTGGTGTTGGATAGCAAATGCTCTGTCATTCTATTTGATATTCCTCGTGTTCTACAAGGACTTCTGTAAAATATAAAAATAATAATAGGATTAAGTTTTAACTTCGTTTAACTTTTAACTTCACATAGTAATGTTTTAGGATTACGTCGAGTTCCATTAGGACAACGCTCTAATTTAGCCTTTATTGGCTTAGCCTTTATTGGATTAGCCTTAGGCTTTGGTGGTGTCGTTGCCTTAGGCTTCGCCTTCGCAACATTCGTAGCCTTGGCAGCATTCGCATCTTTTGGAACGCACTCATTTGTTATTTTATTTCGCATCATTCCCTTAGGACATCTCTTTAATTTAACAGGTGTGATTTTAACTTTACCTACGACAATGCTATCAACTTTTGGCTTTGGCTTCGGCTTTGCTTTTGGTGGCGTAGATAGCATTTTCGGTGCGACGGTAGGAGGGACGGTAGGAGCGACGATATCATAAAAATCTATTGGATAACATCCAGTTTTAATAGTAAATTGGTCTGGTTTAAAGGGTTTTGCCAATACAGTATATTCATTTCCATCTTTACTTATAAGTTCAAATATTATATTTCGTGGCAATAAGTATTCCTTTTCATCTTTTATTCTTGTTGTTGATACCATATTGATGAACGGTAATCCTTCTTCCAGATATATTATATATATGGCAGAGTTTAGTCCTCTTCCAGCAAACCCTCTCGCAATAGTATGATACAAAGAAACAGATGTATAATTAAGAATTAGTGTTGTATCACCTATGTTTTCTAATTGATTATATTTCATCCGCATTCCTCTATAAAAAACTTTGTGAATATATGTTTTTTCATATCGAGGTGCCGCTTCAATAAAAACCCTGTCTATACTCGTAATTACCTTGTCAAGTGCGTTTTTTAAATCAATGTTTTTATATGTTTTTTTCTTAACCTTTAAATCGTATTTTAATATATTAAATAAGTTCTTGTTTAATGGTTCTTTATTATTATATGTTTCAGGTTTTAATAAACTTGTATTTATATGCTCATACAGATACCAAGTATATTCTTCTAAAAAATCGGATATTAGTTTATCAAAATATACGTCTTCGTAGGCGTGTTTAAAATTAACTTTTCCTATCGAGTTAGCAGACTGTTTCAGTAAGCCGATTGTCGTTAATTCTAATAACTCTTTATTTATATACGTATGTCCTGTGGTTTTCGAAGTTAGTTCTATAATTCTGTGTGTTTTCAAGATATCATTTAATGTATCCAGATTAACAATAACCTTTTTCCCCATAAAATACCCAATATTATAGAATGTTTCAGGGTTATCATAGGTAGTCTGTTTAAGCAACGCGTTGTTCCTTATAATACATCTTTTCATTTCATTATTAAACATAAACAACGCCTTATTAACCCCATACGCCTTCTTATTAAGAATGACAACAATGTTATTCGCATCATTATGAAGGTAATCATCCACTGGTATATTTTCTAAATTAATAGGGTCATATACTAACAACCCCTCCATACGTACGTTTCCTATACTATATCCGTATATAAAATATAAAAATAAATATGATATATATCTATTACATATATTACATATATTACATATATTACATAATACCATCTAACGTGTTATAAGCACCGCACAAGAATAAGCAACTGTTCCCACGCACAGAATACCTATTGCTCGATTCTTAGCAAGTTTTCGTTCCGCTTCCTTCTTCTTTATCTCTTCCTTCTTCTTCATTAAGTCTCTTCTTTTTTCTAATTCATTGAAGCAATCGCCCCAATACTCGTCATAACGTATCTTTTCGATAACATTCTTTATGACAGTCCTCTCATAGATAGGCAATCTATTCATTGCTTCTTCATATTCCCGAGATATATTCATTGTTTGTGTGTATAAAAGTAATGAGATAGCGAATGAAAGCGATGATAAGCAATTTTTATTAAAAGACTTTTATAATATCCATCTAACGTGTTATAAGCGTAAAACCTACATAGGCGACTACTCCTACGCACGACGCTATATGTATATTTCTTGTAATTTTTATATTTCTTCTTAATTTTTTAAGTCTTTCAATTTGTTCTTCTTGGAGTCGTCTATCACCGCATATTATGTCAGCCATATTATTATCCTGTATTTTTTGGATAAAATCCTTGATAACCGCCCTTTCGTTGATAGGCAGTTTATTCATTGCTTCTTCATATTCTTTAAGACACAAAAACGAATCAATTTTTATAAATAGAATAAAAATAAAAGACATCGTCTGACGCCTCATATCGTCCGACTCCACCCTCGCCCTTAACTAATATCCTGTTGCGAAAGGCATAACTTGATTTCGCCCAAGGACGCTATCGTATAGCGTAAGATGATGGGGTAATTGTTTTTAAGATATATCTCAACGGTATTCGAGAGATTGGTACATTTCGTGAAGATAGATAGATATTTAAGACTGAATATCCCTTGAATGATTTCTTGGTCTTCTTCGCCACTATTCTTTTTTATGGTGATGGATTGCGACTTCTCAGCACCCAGTATCGTCTCTTGATAGCAAAAGTCCCCCTTACAACTCAAAATCAACTTGTCGTTGATGTTGCGGAACTCAATGAACTCCGCCAAATTGTGCATGTCCCGAATAATCTTTTGAAGATACGATGAAGGCATATTGATAATCGTATGAAAATCCACTGGCGGTATCTGGATATTTAGCACATCAATGTCAAGCACCGAGAGTTTATAATTCGTCTTGTAGTTCTTCTCGTTGTTATCAATCGTGATACCGAGGTGGTTCGGGTCGTCTTTCAAG
>Ga0208718_1000117_pt1 | contig 14648 bp, 14 predicted proteins | sample LakMenE29Apr09ns_FD_150743 | JGI IMG/M metagenome (GOLD analysis project Ga0208718, IMG submission 150743) | Freshwater microbial communities from Lake Mendota, WI - 29APR2009 deep hole epilimnion ns (SPAdes) | ecosystem: Environmental > Aquatic > Freshwater > Lake > Epilimnion/Euphotic zone ...
ATCACCATCACCATCACCATCACCATCACCATCACCATCACCATCACCATCACCATCACCATCACCATCACCATCACCATCACCATCACCATCATCATCAACAAGATTGATAACCTGAATGTCGCTGGACATTTTTACCCATTGAATCGTTTTTTTTTCTATGTATTTGTGGTTCTGTATATTTTTAATAACATTAGCTTTGTTTTTAGGATTAGTAGACAGATGTGAATCTATACTGTTATTTGCTAGTACTAGAGTTTTAGAGCTAAGTTTGTGTTTTACAAAAAAGTATAAAATAGAAAATGCAAAACCTTTCATACCCCACATAAATAAAATGTTTAGGTTGGTACCTTCATACTGATAAATAATAAACCCCTTATAGTTACCACCTTTATCTTGAAAGACCATAAGCTTTCCACCAGTGTTAGGATTTATATAATTATTTGGGATCAAAAAATTACATGAGTTAGCATTGTTTAATTCTTTAATAAGATCATCATCACCGTCAATTTCTGATGCAAATAGTGTTACATTTATAGAATCACATTCTTCTTTTAGTGTCTTTGCAATTGCTTCAGTGGTTGCAACGTTTTTGTGTTTCAAATTATTTTCAAAATTGCCTTTTTTGTTTGATGGGGTTTCCCATATTATAATACTTTTCTTTTGTGCGCTTCCTTCTACTTCAAAATTTAGGTTTTCTCCAAATACTTCTTCAAGATTTGGTTGTTCTAGTTCGCCATCTTTTTCTTGTTCTTGTTCTTCTTCTGGTTCTTGTTTACGTGCTTCTTTTCGTGCTTTTGCTTCTCTTTGTTCAAGGTTTCGTGCTATTACTTCTTCATCTTCATCTTCTTTTTCTTTTCTTGCATTTTCAACAAGTTTACCAAAAAAATTTTGTGCTTCTGTGCGTCTTTTTGATGCTTTTTCATTTGCTTCTCGTTCTTTTTTTGCTTGTGCTTCTGCGTATTCATTTGCTTCTCCTTCTTTTTCTGCTTGTGCTTCTGCGTTTTCTTGTGCTTGTTTGCGTTCACGTTCAAGTTCACTTTCAAGTTGACTTTCACGTTGACTTTCACGTTGACGTTCTTGTGCTTGTTCATTACGCCTTCTTCTTGAATAATTCTGAAGTTGTTGTTGTCGTTGTTCTTCTTGTGTTTGTTTTTGTTGTGTTTGTTTTTGTTGTGCTTGTTGTTGTTCCGCTTGTTGTTGTTCCGCTTGTTGTTCTTGCGCTTGTTGTTCTTGCGCTTGTTGTTCTTGCGCTTGTTGTTCTTGCGCTTGTGCTTGTGCTTGTGCTCGTGCTTCTGCTTCTGCTAGTGCTTCTGCTTCTTTGTTTCGTTCGGTTTTTCTGTTATTTGCTTCCAGAATTGCTTTTTCATTTCGCTCTGTTCGCTTGTTTTCTTTGTCGCTCCGTTTTTGTGCAGCATATTGACTTGCAATATCTTGTGGATCATATAGTCGTTTTTTTGGATCATATAGTTGATGTTTTTGTATTTTTTGTACTTTCTGTAATTCTGAAGGCTTTTTGCTTGCTTCTCGTGCTTCCTTTCGTTTTTTGAACGCTTCGGCGTCTTCACGTTGTGCTTGTGCTTGTGCTTGTGCTTGTGCTTGTGCTTGTGCTTGTTTTTGTGCTTGTGCTTGTGCTTGTGCTGCTGCTTGTGCTGCTGCTTGTGCTTGTTGGCGTTCACGTTCACGTTCTTGTTCTCGTTCTCGTGCTTGTGCTTGTTCTTGTGCTTGTTCTTGTGCTTGTGCTTGTGCTTGTGCTGCTGCTTGTTTTCGTTCTTGTGCATCAGCTTGTGCTTGTGCTGCTGCTTGTTTTCGTTCTTGTGCTGCTGCTTGTGCTTGTTGGCGTTCACGTTCACGTTCACGTTCTTGTTCTTGTTCTCGTTCTCGTGCTTGTGCTTGTGCTTGTGCTTGTGCTTGTGCTTGTGCTTGTGCTTGTTCTTGTGCTTGTGCTTGTGCTTGTGCTTGTGCTGCTTGTGCTGCTTGTGCTGCTTGTGCTGCTTGTGCTGCTTGTGCTTGTGCTTGTGCTTGTTCTTGTTCTTGTGCTGCTTGTGCTTGTGCTTGTTGGCGTTCAAGTTTACGTTCTTTTTTGCGTTGACGTTCTTTTTCGCGTTGACTTTCACGTTCACGTTCTTTTTCGCGTTGACTTTCACGTTCACGTTCTTTACGTTCACGTTCTTCACGTTCACGTTGACGTTCTTGTCGACGCGTTTCTTGAAGTTCATCCTGTTTTTCCCGGTCCCTTAATAGACGGAGCCTTTCTTTGTCACCGCGGTTTAGCATTTATGTAATATGGAAGAAAATAATGAATGCGTTAAACAGATTTTTTTATTGTACGTAATTGATTATACGCGACTGTAATAAAATGTTGGTGCAGAGTATCGCGGAAGCGCAGAGCGCCCTCCACCAGGCGTCCGTAAACGATCAAATACTGCTACTGTATTTTACAGGCAACTTTTGCGGTCCGTGCAAGCAGATAAAGCCGGTGTTGGAATCGTTAATCACGAAATATAGTCGCCAGCTGGTAATGTACACGGTGGATATCGGCACCACCGATTTGGTGGAGCACTTCAAGATACGGAGCATCCCTGGGTTTGTGTTTTTCCGCCGCAACAAGATCATTCATACGCAAACAGGCGCAGATGCCGCCGCTCTGACGTTGGCATTTGAACTCATGTGCAACGCCGCGTACCCAGATCTTTTGCTCCTGTAGTAAAAATGTTGCTTTTTAAACAAACAATAAACAAACTACTACTTGATGTCGTGTTTGTTTTTACTCTGTTTCCATTGTTTTTCCCGTCGCAAGTTTCCTAAAACAACAGCTGTCGTCTGGAAAGCGCCGCGCGACCAAACACTGGAGCTAGCTCGTCCCGATGACGTCATTGTGCCGTTGGCAGCCGCGAGTAATCTAGTTCAGACACACGCAATTATTGTTCAAGAACAAACGACTGTTGACCGTAAAGAAGAGTATGACACGCCATCTGAAAGTAAAAACAACACAACGAGTGCAATAAATGAGGGTTGTACAGTTCACGACGATGGTGCAATCGCAGTCTTGAGTGCAATCGCGGTTTTGAGTGTACCGTCTCCGTTGGTGCGTACTACTACGACGACGTTATCTCCCGTGACTACGTTATCTCCCGTGACTACGTTATCTCCCGTGGCCTTTTTACCGTGTCCGCGATTATCAGCGCCATCTCCTGCAGTGTCGTGTCCAGTGGGATCATCAGACTCACACTTGTCTGATTTCGTGATGGTAAACAACGCACACAATGACGACATGGACAGCGAGTCGGATGATACACGCGAGTACATTAATGTTCTCAATAGTATAACGATTCCATTAAACGAACCGGTTCCTTTGAGTTTAACGGTACCATCGAGACGAGCGAGTAGCGTGCAGACCTTGAAAAAGACGCAATAAAAATAAGAAAAATAAACGTTTATTATGACACCACTAAATGTTCTATGGTGTTGACAGCGACTAAGCGGTGGACCTTGACGTCGTTGTTGTTTGGCTGCATTATGCACTGCAGCGCTTGTTGCTCCACCAAGTACGGCTTGGCGTCTGGCGTGTTTAGAAAGATAACGTTTTGAACATGTTCGAGTTTAAGGCCGAACGTTTTGTAGTACGGAACTAGCAGGACAGTGCTCTCCGCCTCCCGCACCGGCTTAAACGCGGTGGACAGCACCCGCGACACCTTGCCTAGCGCGACTAGCTGGTTGTTGATTTTGTGTAAAATGTCAATATCGGTGGCAAAGATAACGGTGGACTCGTTCCTTGTGGCTGCTGCGTCCAAAAGGGTGGAGATGCGTTGAAACTTGCTGCCCGTGCCGATGGGTTTGTTCAGTACCCACACGACCTCGTTGGGTTCGATGTTCCAGCGACACGTGGGGCACGGCGCCATCAAGTCGGGGTACATGTTTTCATCCAGGGTGGAGTGGAACAGGTCGATCATGCACGTGTGGCACAGCAGGTGTCCGCACACACAGATGCAGTCGCAGGCGTTGACAAGACAGATGGAACACGTGGCGGCGGCTATCTCTTTGTTTGATAACTGTAACGCCGTTTTTAAAAAGTAGTCGCGGCGCTCCGCTATTTTGGCGGAATGCTCAAGTATAAACGCCTCGTTAGCGCTCTCGGTAACACGAGTGGTGCTGGCAGCAGTGCGCACCGTAACGACTACGGTTGAATCGTTGATGACTGCATCTTCTTGTTGTTGTTGCTCGTCTTGTTCCGTGTCATCGTCGGTGTACTCGCTACTACTGTTGCCATTGTTCACAACATCGAACAGGAGGCAGTGGTTGATGGCTTCGATGCCGATGGGTATGGCGTCTATCCAGTGCGGCACCGTGGTCATGTAACCGTCCATGAACGTTAGGTCGCCCGCACACACCTCGCTCAGGTTCGTGTCGGGTGCCTCTAGATGCACCAGTGTTTTGTACACCTCAACTTCATGTTCTGTTAAATCGACTAGAACGGTTCGGTCTTGCCAGCAGTACGGAGACACGAGCGGCTCTAGCGGTGGCGCAAAGTACACAAACCGGCGCAAACACGTGTTAATGTCGATAAAGGGTGATACGAGCCCCATGTTGTGCATCAAAAGGGAAAGCACTATGGTGCTAGATTCGTGTACCCCCCCTTGCAGTCCCCACCACATGTTGGTCTGACACATGTGCGCTGGTGTGATTTTAAATTTAAGTTTGTCGACGCAGAACAACACGAGCTCATCGACCACGATGCGCTCCCACAAAAACCAGTTTAGGCCGAATGTCGTTTTTGCTGTTGCATCTTTTGCCTTTGTAGCATTGTCTTCTTGGATGCACGGGTGGTTTACGTCGGCAGCAAACAGTCGGCACTTCATTTTATTGGCATGCACCAGACAAGAGCTCAAATAAAACTTATGACTCACAATAACAATCTTGGCGTCTGCAAAGTCTTGCGGGCTGTATTTTTTCATCGATTTGTTGTCGTGGATACACAACACGCGCCACGGCAAACTCTTAAAATTAGTAAGCCATTGAAACATGAGTGCGTGCGGCACAACTATCATGGTGGCATGGAGGCGTCGCAAAAACGACGACGTGGTAGTAGCAGCCGTGGTGTTTCCCAGCTTAACCAACTCGGTGATAACCATGCTTTTGCCTGCATTTCTTTCGCCGAGCAAGAGTCCTGCGCGCGCACTGGCGACATACGCCCCCCCTCTATGCCTACTAGTACTACTGCCCGCGTGTACATTTATGAACGACCGCTCCAGCACACAAAAAGCAATGCACGTGTTGCGCACATGTAAACAGCTGTCGTCGTCCAGCGTCGTCGCCACCGACGCGCCCCCGTGTTCGTGGGCTGTCATCCAGTGCAGCGTATCAATCTGGGAATGGCGCAGCTGTCCTTGTCGCTTCCGTTTTTTTTGTATATTAACGGACTGTTTGTGCCCAAACTCTTCGTGGAAAAACAGTGCTTTCTTTTCCAGGCTCAGCTCGAGCATCGCTGTCAAGACTTTCTCGCCGGTAAAACACTGTTTTTCAGTCCACTCGATGTTAACCTGTTCCGTGTTTACTAACATGTCCAGTATGATCACCGGAACAAGTTGCGAGTCCACGCCGCGTATGGACGGGCAGTTGACGCGTATGCACCGTACCCGCATGATGAACGCTGTTCCCTGTATTTTTAGGAATTGTAGCAGGTGCGTATAACAAAACACGGCCGGTAAATCAATTTCTTTTAGGGTTACGGGTGTACTAGTAGTACGCGGCTGGTCTGCACTTGGTGACATGTCGGCTGCGTCAGGCAGCGACTGTGTGGTATTTATCGAGTCTTTTTCGACATTATAACTGAGATCATACCTTGAGTAGTTATCGGCGTAGTTTAGCAGTTGCGTGTGCTCTTTTTCGTGCATTTTGCGGGTTGTGAGTTCATTGTATAGAAAAATGGAGCCAAAATACGCGGCGGGGCTGTTGATAACAGTACTAGCAATCTCCATTTATGGGGTGAGGTTTTTGTATTTATTATTATTAATTATTGTCGATGGATTGCGTCCCTCGTTTAACAGTGGTTTATAAAATATAAATGAGTTTTTGCGTCGTGTACGTAAAAACCAAGAAATTTGAATTTGGATCTAAATCAATACCAAGAAATAAAGCGGTTTTTCATCCTCCTTTCCATCCACGCCGCCATCATGAAAATTAAAATCAAAAGGTTCGACCCAACGACGATCAAGAAAGACGCGGTGGTGCTGCTCATCGGCAAGCGCGGCAGTGGCAAAACAACGCTGATGAAAGACATTATGTATCACGTGCGCGACAAGCTGGACTTTGGTATCGCCATGAGTCCGACCGAAGATACCACGGAGAGTTTGAGCAGCTTTATACCGCCCACATGTATCTACAACACCTACTCCAACGTGGTGCTGGAGACGCTTCTGGAAACGCAGCGCAAACAAATCAAGAAGGGCAGTCACAAGAACGTGTTCCTGTTGTTGGACGACTGCATGTACGACAAGAAGATTATGGCGGGCACGAGCACGCGCGAGTTGTTTATGAACGGCCGGCACCGCAAGGTGTTCTTTATGAACTCGGTGCAGTACATGATGGACATGCCGGCGGCGCTGCGCTCCCAGGTGGACTACGTGTTTGCGCTGAAAGAAAACATTATTAGCAGCAGGGAGAAGTTGTGGAAGTACTTTTTTGGCATGTTCCAGGACTTTAGAGACTTCAACAAGGTGATGAACTCGTGTACGGAGGGGTACGAGTGCATCGTGGTGGATAATACGACGCGGAGCAACGAGGTGTCGGACTGCATCTACTGGTACCAGGCGAGTGTCTCCACGCCGCGCTTTCAGATGTGCCGGCAAATTTTCTGGGACTTGGACGCGGCGTACTACGAGGATCGCCAGGACGGCGACGAAACAGAGGGGCCGCCGTCACGCAAGAACCCCAAAAACATCCGAGTCGAAAAGCAAGACACGTATGGCATTCCGCTGCTAGACCCAAAAGAATAATTTGGTTTACTACTATTGTTTACAAGTTAGAACTAGAATTGCAAGATAGGGTTGATTGTTACTATCCAACAACATGATTTCGCGCGCAGACACACAAAGAGACTTGGACGTCGACATGCCGGTGACAGATCCGCGAATGAGCGATCCGCGGATGAGCGATCCACGGATGAGCGATCCACGGGTGAGCGATCCACGGATGAGCGATGCGCGACGGCAGGCGCTATGCCAGGTTGTTGTTCCTTTACCCGAAACAGAGCAGTCGACGAGTACAAGCGCCGGCTACAGATGCGCTCAGTGCGGTAAAAAGCATCAGTTGACGATGAAGGACAGTGTTCGCTGCAGCGACTGCGGCTACCGCGTCATGTACAAGTTACGCGACAGTGGGTTGTGCATGCGGTATTCGGCGCGCTAGACTTGCATTGTTGTACTTTTTTATTGATCATCCTACGCCTCAATACACGTTTTTAACCTAAATTGTATACAACTTTACCTCGCACTAGCACTGGCTATGAAAACATGCTATCGTACGCTTCAGCGTCATAGCGATGCGCTTCAGCGTCATAGCGATGCGCTTCAGCGTCATAGCGATGCGCTTCAGCGTCATAGCGATGCGCTTCAGCTTGAGGGCGATGATTGGATTGGAGATCATGCTGTCTTTTTCGTCGCGACACGGCTAAAAAGCGCAGCCGTCGACTGCCGTGCGTCAACAAATACAGACTTTGCGTCCAACGCCTGTAGCGTGCGACAAAGGCCGTACATTGCAACAGCGTTTTTTGTTGCCGTTTGACGCGCCGCAGCATGGTGATCCAGCCGTTGAAGGATGCTAGCAAGTAACGCGCGTTGTCGTTGACCTCATTACGGGCGTCGTATTCTCTTTTTTGTTGCGTCGTGATCCCGGCGCGTAGTTTGTCTTCCCCGGAACAATAGGACTCAAAAAGAAGTTGATGTGATGGTGAAGTCGCGCTCACGTAAAGCACTGTACCAAAATCTCCGTTACACGCGCCAACGATCTTGTCCACCAACGCTGCGGGATCGACGAGCGGCGATGGTAGAGATAGTGTCGAAAAAGCACGCGCCTGCGCCACGCACTCTTCATGAAACCGAGCGACCTGCCGCGCGTCCGAGCGTTTCCGGTCCTTATCGTCGTAACGACGTTGCCGTTGGTTGGTGTGTGTGTTGTCTGCGGCGCCTACGTTCGGGGGGAACTGGTGGTCACTGGCGTCACAGTCGCGCATCATCAAAAAACGTTAATTATGTTGTTGTGTATGTAACTTTAATGTGTGGGAAAGTTCTGTGTTTATTTAATAAAAAAAAGTGCACGTTGGATGGTAAGGCATGGTCGCCGTTGCTTGTAGTGGTTTGCGCCTCACACGCGGCGTTTGCTGCGGCTTGACAGCTTTGACGTTTTAGACCGCTTTGCTGTTTTAGACGGCTTCGATCTATGGTGAGACCGTTTTGCTGTTTTAGACGGCTTCGATCTGTGGTGAGACGTGCGCGCCCGCCCCCGGTACTGGCTTTGAAATCCCCTAAACATATCTAGATCAGCTTTTGTCCACCGAATTCCGGTGCTTTTAGCGTCCAGCGGGTTTCTCCACAAATTGCCGACATGTTCAGCATGAGGATGCATTTTTGCCAGGGCTTTCAGACCAGCCTTGCGTTCTTCTTTGATCATTTGAGCTTGTTTACTATACACCAGTAGATAATTATTCTTTATTGTGGTTCGATGTTTCGACCCGTGCGAGTATTGTACGTTGTACTGCCGTAGCGGTCGTCGCTGCCAGACCCGTCGGCCCACAAGAATCGATTTTCAAGCTGCCTGTTGGCCCTCCATAGCGTTCGGGGGTGTCTCACATTTGCCGCGTCAAAGCCTTTGTTGACTAGCAGTTCATCTCCCTCGTCAATCGCTTTGGTAGTGACAAGAACAATTTTGTTGGGACTGTTGCCACGGAAACTTGCGTATGCTGTGTTGTAGTCCTGATCGTTGAAGGCGCCTTGATTAACGGCGTGGTCTTGCACGTACCCCATTAGCCCGCGCGAGCACGTGTCGTCCCACACCTTGTTGTCAGTGCCGGTGGGGATAATAAACGGACTGTCAAAGGCGCCGTAGCGCCGGGTGACGTTGCGCTCGGAGATGAGTTCGCCGTACGGGTGATCAATGATGATTACATTTGGTGGGAAGTCTCGCGTTGCAAAGATACCCAGTTGTCCACGTACGCGAACAGACGGTTTCACTTGTAGACCGTAGTTTGCAATAATGTGTTGCCAGCAATACGGTATTGTCTTGAGCGTATTTCTCGAACACCGATTCCCATTGGCCAACCGCGCCTTGCATTGCATTTTTCGCAAGTTGCACCTGTAGTCCGAATACCGTGGCTGTTGTTGCTGTTGTTGTTGCTGTTGTTGTTGCTGTTGCTGCTGTTGTTGTTGCTGTTGTTGCTGTTGTTGTTGTTGCTGTTGCTGTTGTTGCTGTTGTTGCTGTTGTTGCTGTTGTTGTTGTTGTTGCTGTTGTTGTTGTTGCTGCTGTTGTTGTCGCAGCTCTTGCACATTTTGAAGTACAGACTGTAATTGTCCTCTATACTCGCGCATATTTTGTTGTTGTTCACGTCGGTAGTCTTCAACTTCACGTTGTCGTTCTGCACGGTCACGATTTTCAAGTTCACGACGATTCATGTGTGTGTGTTGTTTGTATATTAATAAGGAAAAAAACACACACACGCGGTAGCACTTTGATAAAGACCATTGCATGGTAAACTAAAGCATTGATACTACGATTCGCCGTTTGGGTGTACATGGGTTTCAAAGTAACAAATGGTTTATTCGTCCACGATTTGAAGTTTTTTAATGCGCGAGATCTTAACGCCGTCTACTACAATTTCTTCTAGCTTAATGGTTTGCATAATGGCGAGCAGGTTTTTCTCCAACCCTTTTTGGTTCTTGCGTAGAAGAGTGATGCGCGCCCCCAGCTCCTTGATTTGGCGATTCAGCTCTACGTACTCAGCGCAACGCTCAGCCAGCACTTCATCTGTTTCCGGCACCGCACCCGCCGCCACCTCGTCATCTTCCGTCGCCTCCTGGTGATCGCGTTTCTTGGTCATCTAACACTTTAGAAATGAAAAAGGGGAATGAGGACCTTTTCTTTTTTTACGCTCATGCATCAAAAATAAAATTATTTTTGTATTTTTACAAATAGTGTGGTATCTCGGGTGTGTTTATGCTGCAAACTACCGCTAACTACCCCGATGCTTCTAATTCGATGCTGTCTTCAAACGGTGACTTGTACTCCTTGCTTACAAAGTCTAGACGCAGTGTGTGCTGTCGCTCGTTAAACAGGTACGGCCGGTACGTTTCAATGATTGTGCCGTCGGGCAGTAGCTCCGTCCACCTTACCTTGAAATTAAAGGTTACAAACGTTAGTCGACCGATAGGCCAAAAGTAGCGGGGCAACCCGTCGCCTGGTGGCGTAAAGAAGCAGTTATCGTTAGTGCCGACGCGGTTCAGGTCGATGCGCGCAAAGGCGTTGTCCGTTGCATCAATGGCGTTTGAAATCTCTTCGATGAACAAGTCGATGGCGAGGGCGCCGGCTAAATTCACGGTGCCGACGCCCTCTTGAACCGCGAGGTTTGCGGTGTCGGTCCGTGGGAAACCCATGATCTCCCACAAACTCCGATTTACGTTCGGACCTGTGCCGAAGCGGAGAGAGCATGGCGCGCCGTTTGTGTCGACTACAACTTTCAACGTCAACGTGTTGAACGTGACAGTGTACGCGGCCAGCACGGGACTAGTTGCAACAATTGCAGCTTCGAGGGCGGCGGAGAAATTATTAGCGGGGACGGTTGGAACATTCACGTAGTTCCCCTCTGGAAGTTTCACCGAGTAAACGACACCCGCAACTTCGATATCCAACCACTGTGTGTAAATGTTGACGTTGTACTCGCTGACGGGAATGACGGCCAGATTGAGGCCGATGCCGATGACATTTCGCTGCACGACCGCAAGATTCATGCGGTAGTAGGCCGGGGAGGGGTAGAGCACGGTGTCGCGCGCGGCCGACTGGAACGTCAAGCGTCGCAAACGGGTGGTATAGGTCAACGGCGCGTGAGGGGTCAAGAGCGGTGCTCGGTTCGCCACCACGCTTGTGTTTTGTGCGAGCGCCCGTTGTTCGAGAATATCATCTTTATGGAGGCGCACCCACGGACTCTCCTCCATCTGCGCCGTAGTTTGCGCGTATGCAGGTATACCGGGGATGCCGGGGATATTCGGACCCAGTCCGTCACGCGGTTCGCTCACTTTTTGAAGTTCGTTTGTCGCTCCCTGCAGGATCAAGTCGGTGCTCATGCGGTGGTTGTATACCATGCCACAACTAGTAGTATGATCTGCCGTGGCGTTCACCGGAGTTGTGGTGGTACACAACCGATTAGTCTTCCTGTTCGATGTGTTGTTGGGGGTGGTGTAAACTGGATTGTCGGCGCGACCGTGGAGCGACGTGGGACCGTGGAGCGACGTGGGACCGTGGAGCGACGTGGGACCGTGGAGCGACGTGGGACCGTGGAGCGACGTGGGACCGTGGAGCGACGTGGGATCGTGGAGCGACGTGGGACCGTGGAGCGACGTGGGATCGTGGAGCGACGTGTGAATTCTAGGGCGCTGCCGTGCTTTCGATAACAGCGGCGTGCGCAGTACCAACCACAACGCCATGACGACGCAACATACGGACACTAGAACCGGTAACACAACGATACGAGGGATTTCCATCGGTAAATTGTCGTATAGTGTTTATATTAGTAAAAACAATTAACGCAACGCTTTCTGGTGTCCTCCGCGTCGACCCCCAAAATAATGTAGGTTATGTACAAACCACTGCGTGTGCGCAAATGCTTGCGATGAAGCGTCGGCGGTCGCTACAACAACTATCTACCTCAGAAAAGTGATTGTGTTTGCACGATCTCTAAAGTCAAGATAAATCGTATCGTTCGTCGCAACGCCTAGATACACCGCAACAATGTACGTCTTCCCGGGTAACACAGTATAATCCTCTCTTGTCCAGTTAGTGTGGTTGGAGCGATCAATAATCCAACTCTTACAATCCTTGTTCGTGTTTGATCTTAAACTCTCCGATGGGACTTGACCGTTAAAACCTGCAATGAAGCCGGAATTGTTCATGACGGTATTCACCGCGTTGCTCTGCGAGATGTCGGTAATGTTCCCAGGAGTTTTGATGCCGGGGATTTTATCGGTGAACTCTGATGTTTGAATCAGAACCAGCCCGGGCAAAAGCGAATCTTGACCTGATCCGTTACCGATTTTGACATGGCAGCCAAAGTCAGCAGTAATTTTGTTACAATCGTTTGGGACCGTAAACGCATCCACTGTTACAAAAACATGTGCTAACACGACGCATTGCTTTTCCACATTCATCACCATTTGAAAGTTTTGCTGCTGAGCTTCTGGTAAGGATAAGTTGTACACCGAACAATTATCGCCGCTATAATGGTCGTTGCATTTGCATGAGTTTTGGCAGTTCTCCTGAGTTGGTGCTCCAGTATTCGACTTAATTTTTTCGCATAGTTTGTTTGCAGGATTACAGAAAAAAGTATAAACATCGTCCACCACTTTTGTACAAATTATATTGCAATCGGCCAGCGTGTCCGACACGTGACCCGTTAATGTTGTTGTCTGGCACGTACCGCTGTCGCATATATATTTTAGTGACTTTTCTGTTTTCTTGCAACTCGTTGTACACTCGAGTTTACTTTGCGCACCAGACGCGGTAGACACGTTGCACACGCCAGTGCTTTCGTCACAGTTGTATAACAATGTTTTGATTTTTAACTCACAGTCGCTTTTTGTTGTTGCATCGGCTGCTTTGGACTTGACGCACGTGTTGTTTACTGCATCATACGCATACTTTGATGTTGACGAAGAAAAGTACACCACAAGTATGACAACCACAGTAATTACAGCCGCCACCAGAAATACAATTACACCATATTGTGTTTTAGAAAGTGTCATCCTTTTATAGTTGTGCACTAAATAAATTATGCCAGTGGTTCCGCTAGCCAGTCCGTCGACAACGAGTTTGGAGCGACAAACGGGTGGCCGTCGCGAACAAATACACAAAAAGATTTGGTTTTTATGATTTTGTATTAATAGATGTTTTAACGAAAAGCTACAATGTACTTTTTACATTTATTTATTGTTTCGTCAGTATAAGTATGAATAACGCAGGTGGCGCATGTGACGCAGGACGACATGTTTTCTATCTGTATTTGTTGACGCCCGTCGGTGCACCACGCTCGTACATCATGAAGCTTCCAGCGATGTTGCAATCTACGTGCTTCATGGACGGGTTGTGTGATGTCTACCAGCCCGTTGAGTTATATACTTTTACGAGTGTGTCAGTAGCATGCATAACGTTCACACCTAAGGCGTCAACAACTACGAGTGTCGTATTTTCGTATTTGCACGCCATTTCAGAATGGTTCCAAACACTCGCTAACCACAGCAGACACATACCCGCCAACTTGACGCCCAACGTTGATACCATGATTTGTTCGTTTACTCCGCTATTCGACCCAGTGAGAGCCGCATGGACTCTGGAGATGCCCGTGTGTGAGTCGTCTTTGGCCTTTTTTCGTGCAAAGGTTTTTTTTGTGTCGTGCGCGTTTACGGCGGGCTGCGGGAGTAGCGAGGCGGAGGCACCACTGGCTGTCAGCTTGTATCGTGATACGTGTTCGTCGTCCACACATGACTTTAGGCGCAGAATACCATCATTCCGACGCGTTCATCTACAGATTCACCAGCCCTTTAACTATGCGGATGCAGCGGAAGGCATAGAAAACGGTGTGCCTCAGTGTGCGGAAAAGGCGCAAGATGCGGACATACTGGATTACGACTATAATTTGAACTATAACTTTTTTGATGAGGAGTTTCCACCTTTGGATTTGTTGGACTCCACGGTGGGAATCGTCGAAGACGCCTTGGTAATGGAGATTGAGACGACGACCGGTCACGAAGATATCACACCAAGAGCGAACACTCCTGTGTTAAAAGAAGGGATTGCGAACACTCCTGTGTTAAAGGAAGGTGTAATTGTACAAGGAAATAGTATCATCTACATGTGTCCTGTCTCAGAGCAGTTTGTGCAAGCACGCGTAACACATTTTACATCTAGTCCTTTTTTGTTAGAATGCGAACCTCCACCGCTGCAACCGTTTAACGCTACAACGCTTGTTTCTTTGTATGATTCAACAACACAAACACTGTTTGGAAAATTACAGATATTAAGCGTGTATTCTATTGTCAAATAAAATAAACATTATAATAAACTTAAATTTACCCGTGATTCGAAGATTAATGGTATTTGTTGCACCGATTGTGGCGGCGCTAATAGATGCGGTGGTCATGGTTGCGGCGGTGATTGTTGCAACGGTGCTGATTGTTGCACCGATTGTTGCGGCGCTAATAGATGCGGTGCTCATTGTTGCGGCGGTGCTCATTGTTGCGGCGGTGCTCATTGTTGCGGCGGTGCTGATTGTTGCGGCGGTGCTGATTGTTGCGGCGATGATTGTTGCGGTGGTGCTGATTGTTGCGACGATGATTGTTGCGGTGGTGCTGATTGTTGCGACGATGATTGTTGCGATGCTGATTGTTGCG
>Ga0208718_1000124_pt1 | contig 14407 bp, 12 predicted proteins | sample LakMenE29Apr09ns_FD_150743 | JGI IMG/M metagenome (GOLD analysis project Ga0208718, IMG submission 150743) | Freshwater microbial communities from Lake Mendota, WI - 29APR2009 deep hole epilimnion ns (SPAdes) | ecosystem: Environmental > Aquatic > Freshwater > Lake > Epilimnion/Euphotic zone ...
GATACACCTTCCAGTTTCTGGGTTTCGCACTTTGCCTTCTGGACACGACTTCTTTACCGCCGCTTTCGCCGCTTTCGCTTTCGCGGCTTTCGCCGCTTTCGCGTTCTTTATCAAGATACACCTTCCAGTTTCTGGGTTTCGCACTTTGCCTTCTGGACACGACTTCTTCGCTGCCTTCGGTTTCGCCTTCGCTGGTTTCACGGGTTTCGCTGGTTTCACGGGTTTCTTAATAGGCGATTCAGAACGAGGACGAGGAATAGATTTAGAAACCCCTCTTTCGTTCGAAGTATTCACGGCGGCATCCTTGCGGACATAGACTAATATGCGTCGCCCTTTGCTAAAATTGAAACACAAGCGGGTTTTCTTTATGTCTTCTTTTGTTTTTAATATATCAGGAATACACGTTCTGGTATTTAAACAAAAGTCATCGTGTTTTTTAATGTTCCAATCATAAGCCATAAGTTCGCAAGGTATATTTCGAGTTATCGCTATATTCGCCATCTGCGGGTCCATACTCGTCCTCGTCCATCCGTTATAGACATACTTGTTCTTTTTACAGGTGATACCAGCGATTGCGTGTCCGCCTTTCTTTCTATCCCAGTTTTCTAAGATAACGGAATCCAAGTTATACTCAGCACCGCGATAATATATTTTTTCACGCAACGATTTTAGATTCTTCTTCGTGTCGCCATCGTGTATTATCGTATTTGGGAAGAAATTATTGTATAACTTTGTAAAAGCCTTATTATCGTGAGCGATAACCATTAATACTTCTGGTGCTACCATATTTCCATCCGCGTATTTAAACTGTCTGTCCCCGCGGATACGTGTTCTAATATTTCTTCGAACAATACTATATTCCATACTATCAAACTCCTCGTTCAAGTAGGAGTAAAACAAATGGTCGTCTTTTTTATTATAATCAAATATCTTGTAATCGATGTTTAACAATTTATATAATTTACCAATGTAGTATTCTGAGTTGAATCCGCCTATAATAGTCTTCGGGTTATAAGGGAACGCGTTGCTATTCTCTTTATATAATAAATCTAATATCATAGTGAAGGTATTGTCGCTAAACATCTTGTAGTCGTCGCTTTCTCTACTCGCGGTCTTCAAGTATTTGTCATCCAATACCTGTTTTAATAAAGTAAATAAATCCTTCTTTCTATTCCAACTCGACGAAGCATTCAATAACAATCTTCTGCTACGTTGGCTATAAAACATCGCTACGAACGCAGCCATAAACCAGCAAATCGGTCCCACTTGCTTCGGCGTTAGAATACGCGAACAGATGCTCGTTCCCGTTTTTGTCATCACTATATAATATATGAATAATAAAATATAAGTAAGAATAGGAATGACTTCTACACACGTGAATCCAAGAACGGTTGAAACATTTTTTCGTATAGCGAAGACTCGAACATCACCACCAAAAGCGAAGACTCGAACATCACCACCAAAAGCGAAGACTCGAACATCACCACCAAAAGCGAAGACTCGAACATCACCAAAAACTATTTTAAGTTTAAAAGATAGTTTTAGTAAAGTTTTTGAAACATTTTTTCGAACATTACCACCAAAAGCGAAGACTCGAACATCACCAAAAACTATTTTAAGTTTAAATGAAGATAAACCAAAAAATATAGCAGACCAATTAGCAAAATTAATAGAAACGTCAAATCCTGATGATATAATTTCAAAAAGCCAACACGAAAAAGCAAGAAATATATTAGAAACGACAGACATAAATACTCTTACAGAAATAAGTAGTATTATTGATAATGATAAGTTGTATATAAAACATAAAACTAAAATAACTGATTTATTAAGTATAAAATATATAGAATTATTTGTGGTAGCAGAAGAGAAAAAGAAACTTCAAATTTTAAATGAGAGAGTAAAAAAGATTAAACGCGATTTAACCAAAATTGAAGAAGATAATGCTAAGAGAAAATACGACTTCAATATATCAAAGGATTTAACTAATTTGAAAGATATATTAGATGAAATAGAACGAACACAAAAGGAAGCAAAAATTATACTTACACGAGAAAACATAAACTCCTTACCGCTTCATATCGACAAAAGACAAACAATCATAGTAAAAAGCATAAACGAAAAAGTAGAAGAACTTGAAAAATTATTAGGTAGAGCAAACACTATACTAAGAAGATTGTTGTAGAAATAAAAAATGATTAGACTACCATATAAATAAAAGAGAACACAAACTATTAAAATGAAAATGATTACGTTCCTTACAGGCTTCGTGGGCTTCACAGGTTTCACGGGCTTCGGCATCTTCTCCATCACTCATTCAGTCGAAGTTCGCAAACCAAACCTGATGCGAAGCAATAGCACCCCAGATTTAAGAATACCGCTACCGCATTCAAGAATACCGCTTCCGCTTTACAACAACGAGACATCTACGGATAGCAATAAAGGTATCATATCGTGTGACGAATACAAGAGCAACATTTATAATCGGTATAAGCGGAACACCTACCTTCGGTCGAAGGAGAAATATACATTTGATAATAAATAATATAAGACTAATAACAGATATACATATACATTGCGATTTTTTTGAATGTATCAGACAAGCATTCGAAACAAAAAGAAAAGTAGTAATTTTAACAAGGTCGCGAACAACAACTATGCGATTGACAAGGAATACGAGGTATTCGCATACGTGATGAAGGTATTAGGGAATTGCCGTGTTCTCGTATTATGCGACAATGGCACGGAGGCAATTGGGGTGATTCGCGGGTCTATGCGACGTTTTAATAAACGCGTATTGATTGAAACGGGCGATATAGTCGCAGTATCGATGCGAGAGTTTCAAACGAACAAGGTCGATATCGTCCATAAATACAATGCGGAACAATGTAAAGTCCTCATTTCGAACAATGAGATTTCGGATACGCTCATTAACGCGTATAACAAGGTAGGCACGAGCGGCACGAGCGGAGCGGGTGGCACGGCGTGTCTTGCGAATGACGCGGATAACATACTATTTGACGATTCGCAACATCCTGTCGAAGAAGCGGCAAACGACGACGGCAACGGTGGCGACGTCTTTGTATTTAATAGCGAAGACGAAGACAGCGAAGCGGAAGCAGACTGCGAAGATATATAAATTACCTTCTTTTTTATTCTCTTTCTACAATATAGAAGATATAACATAGAATGCTATTTGATGATGAATATACGGGGTTTGGTATAACGTTCAATCACGATTATTCGCGATTACAACTGACTGGCACAGTGAAAAACAATGCGTTGTTCAATGAGATTATAGTGATTGCTCCGAACCCCATCGATAGAATGAGTAATTACTCGGGTTCTGGGCTTCCTTTCCCGAATTATGAGATTGCGTTCGAGAATACTCCAAATATTCACAAAGTCGATGCTTCGGGTGTCTTTGACATTTCCTTTAAATACCCGAATAGTTTCTATATGCCTGATGGCATCAACAAGATAAAGCCGTCTGTGTATTTTATATTTACCGACAATACCAACAACTCCTTCCGTATTCAATACGAACTTCACGATTTACTCGCATTGCGAACCTTGGTGAATCGTGAGTCTCGTAAGAACCCCGAGTTTTATGGGGCAAAAGACTATATACTACCGATTGATACAGCAGAAAAGGTGATGTATGCGTATTCACGTGCTAAAATCGAGAATGACATCGCATAAAATGATATAAGGATATCTCGATATCTTCGATATCTATATTTTATTTTTATGATAATTATAAAAATTGATTATTCCACTTTGATACGTATGGTAAGAACCGAAGAACCGAAGCATCTGCGAAGCAGTCTGAGACGCGAAACCGTGAATAAGCGAAGCATCTGCGAAGCATCTGCGAAGCATCCGCGAAGAGAATGGAGTTTGTGAAGATTAACTTTACGCCCGACCGTATCAAGTATATCTTGCTTGAAAAAATCAAGAATAAGGTATTTGAGTATAATGGAGTTATCTTTGGCGGGTATGTGAGGGATACGATTATTAGCGACCACTACAAGACGATATACAATAATCGTAATCGATGCAACATGCACAACATCCATCAGTTCTGGAATAAGACGTATCAGCCTGACACGGCGGCACGTGCGATTGTTTCGAAAGATATGGATATTTGTATGTATAGCGAGGAGTCTATGAATACGTTTATTATTGCCTTGCGAAAGGCGTTTGACGACGAGATGGGACTGGGGAATAATATGTTGTCTTCCAAAATGACAAGGAACGAAGGTATAAGGAACGAAGACTGCTATAACAGAATACCGATTAAGATACATAATAAACTGATTTTCAAGGTGATTGTCGGGAGAATCCCTTACGTGCATAGTGGCGTCGAGTTGTCTTTTGAGTTTGACATTATAATCCCACAAAACGCGAAAATACAACCGCCCTTTTACAAGACGGATATGCTGTCGAATGTGTTTATTATGAATAAGCAAGGGATAGTGATGTCAAACAACACGGGGACAAGCATAGACCAGATGAGTATTTTGAATAAACAGAAGATGTCGATGAAAATAATGGCGGATGTCGTAGAGTTTAAAACGCAGTTTTGTATGCGTAGTAGCGACGACTTTGCGTGTGGCAGTTATGAGTATAATAAGGTTGCGTTTGAGCGTATTCACAATATGGTGGTTCGCAAGTTTCAATGGGAAATCACGAATCTTCCGTTCTCGCTTGAAAATTACAAAGAGACGAATGATAAGGAAACGTGCTGTATCTGTCTTAGTTGTATTAATAAAAATGAGAAGGTTATCAAGATATTTACGGACAATTCTACGAAAACCAACAAAATATGTTCGACCCACCACGCTACCTGTTTATTTAAATACTTTGAGACGCAACTGGAAACGGCAAGGACAGAATGGGTTGCGAATGGCGAAGAGTTTGAGTTTCGATGCCCGATACGAAACGCAGTTAATTTCAAGAAATGTTCTGAAAAGATTAATAAAATAATCAGTGAAAAAATGAAGGCATAAGGAGCGACGTAGCAGCGATAATGTCTATATCTATATCTATATGTATCTATTTTTTATTTTTTAACGAGAGCCGTGTTAAGGATACTTCCGAACGTATAACTCACTAATGATATTAAGATGATGACAAATAGGTTGGAGGAGTTTGACAGATAGAATACGTCGCAATGCTCGGTTATGTGTAGATATACTTCGAATATTATGATTTTAACGAACATCCCAAGTATGATATCGAACCCGAAGATGAACCCGAGCAAGAAATTGACGGCGATATGCGATATCAAATATATCTTATTTTCAAGAATGTTATTCTTGTTATTTGGATAAAAAAAGAGGTCGATATCGTGTATATTAAAGACGCATCGTATGAGCGTGAAAGTTAGCGTTATCGTAAATATCAAGAATAAATAGATGTAAAAAAACGCCGAATCCATTTTTTATGTGTATAGTGTTTCCTAATCTAATAAGATAAGATAATTAAAAGATTTTATGTAATACGGGCGAAGTTCGAACATCTCAGGAATTGTTAGAGAACTTCGAAAGGTTCTTAACTATTTTCTAAATCTTTTAAACTTTATAAAAAAAGAAAAAGAAATCTAACATCTCAAAGTATATGCTTATTACCTATACTTATTACCATAGTGATAGCAAGGCTACCCCCTGCTGATACTCAAAAGTTAGCAGAAGCGAAGCGGCGAAGTTGTATATATAGATATCTTTTTATTAAACTTTATAACTTTCCAAAAACTTTTAGACTTTATAAAAACTTTTAGACTTTATAAAAAGAAATATAACATCCCAAAGTATATGCTTAGTAATACTTGTGATGCTAAACACCGCTACTTCGTAGCGTATCTGCCGACTTTTAGGTTATTTATAGTAATCTTTTGGTATCAGAATGGTAATAAGAATATGCTTTATTTTCTCTAAAAAAGTAAGCCGATGCGAAGCGGCGTCGAGCATCTCAGGATATTGTTAGAGAACTTCGAAAGGTTATAGAAGGCTCTTAACTATTTCTATAATCTTTTAGACTTTATAATCGATAAATATTATGAAGGCGACGGTAGCAACTCTCCGCAAATGTCATAGACAAGTCCGAAGGATATTCGCTTTCTGGCAATCGTATTGCTTTCTCTATAATTTGTTAGAAATAGCGAGTTATATTTATCTCTATACGTAGTCATATATGTATTAAACTTATCTACGAGTTCGCTCTGTTCTTCGAGGGTTATTTTAGGTTCGATGACTAAGATAGCATAAGACCTCGCCGTAAGATTAGGTGTCCTGTCTATATATTTTTCTTTTGTTAAATCATCCACTACGGACACGCCTATCTTGCTATGTATATTGTCATCGATACATTTTACTAATATATTTGTAAAGTCCTCAGTATTTTTTGTTAGTTTTGTAGCCCTATCTATCTTATATTTGGTATTTTTTCGAAGATTATATATCTCCCCTCCAATCGTATAGTTATTCTCAGAACACAAGGTGAAATGTATAATTTTATTCTCAGGATATATATGGCATTCGCTTACGCTGCTAACGCCACTTACGCTGCTAACGCCGTCTTCGCCGTCCCCCGTTTGCTTCGCTCGAAATTGGAAACTACATATTGAATAACTTGTATCCTTGAATACTTGCTCTTCGAATATATTACAAACGGTGATATCATATTTATTTACAAACCTTTCGCGTATCTCTATATCACCTTTGCGTATTGAACAAAGAAAATTGAGAGGTAATATAAGGATACCTCCAACGCAACGCGAACCGATTAAGATTTGTAAAAAGCACTTGTATAAATCATTCGTATTGTATTTATCGAATACGCTTTTATCGCTCGACTTATTCCGTGCCAAGTAAGGAGGGTTCGTAATTACAAAAGCGTCGTCAAAGTTAGGCGGATATAGCAAGGTATCTCTTCTAACAATAAAGTCCTTCTTAGGCTCTATATCATAACACTCGATATTGTAGTTGTCTTTCTCGATAAAGTTCAATAAATCGCCATTACCCGCAAACGGTTCAATGATACTATGAATACCCTCGGGTATCCGCATATTCTGTAAAATATACGCATAGTTCGTCGTATAAAATTGCCCTAACAACCGTTTATTCATATTATATATGTGTGCTTAGCAACTCTATCTATTTTCTAAATCAGTTTTTATATTCTCTAAATCCTTTTAGAATATACCATATTGATACCAAGACTCCCCCCTGCGGATACTCGAAGCAACGTTTCGCATTCCCGAGTATTACTAATTACTTAGCATATAGATATAGATATTAAATATATATATATCCTATAACTATTACTAAAAAATGGTTAATGAAAAAAATGATTTATGTATTTCCAAAGACGTAGAACCAACGATGACAACGAATAATTTAGGGCAATATTTTACAACTCATAATGAACTCAAAGAAAAGGTATTTGGGTTTATCTTAAATAACCCATCTAATATTTTAGAACCATCTATGGGACAAGGAGATTTAATCACATATATAACCGATAAAATACCAAGTATAACATTCGATATGTATGAGATTGATATACATATAAAAGTATTAGATAAAATACAAAAAGATAAGGTTGTGTATTGTGATTTTATGAAACAAACGATTACAAAAACCTACAAAACGATAGTTGGAAACCCGCCTTATGTTAGAACGAAAAAAGGAAACCTGTATATAGATTTTACCGAAAAATGTTATAATTTATTGGATGATAATGGTGAGTTGATATTTATTGTCCCATCTGATTTTCTTAAATTAACAAGTGCCTCAAAGTTATTGAATCGTATGATGACAAATGGAACTTTCACTCATATATACCATCCTCATAATGAAAAAATGTTCGAGAATGCCTCGATTGATGTTATCGTATTTCGATATTGTAAAAATAGTTTAATCGAAAAAAGGCTACTGTATAACAATCAACCCCTTTACATTACCAATAGCGATGGGCTAATTACTTTTTGCGAAGAAGAACGCGACAACCGTTTTATGTTTCAAGATTATTTTGATATTTATGTTGGTCTTGTTAGTGGTAAAGAAGATGTTTATAAACACGAAGAACTTGGTAATATGAAACTCGTAAATGGCGAGGACAAAGTTGATACATATATTTACATCGAAACATTCCCTTGCGATGATGAGAAAATTAATAAACATTTATTACACCATAAAAAGGAGTTGTCAGAACGAAGGATTCGAAAGTTTAACGAGAACAATTGGTTTGAATGGGGATGTCCGAGAAATATAACGTCGATACGTGCCAATCTCGGCAAAGAGTGTATTTACATTCATAATATAACACGAAAGCCAAACGTGGCATTCATAGGCACTGTAAATTACTTTGGAGGCGGCTTAATAATGCTTATGCCAAAAAAAGAATGTTCTATAAAGAACATAGTTTCCTATATAAACAGCGATTCATTCAAACATAACTTTATGTTTTCTGGAAGATTCAAGATAGGACATCGGCAAATCAGCAATTCTTATATACCGAGCGAATACCTATAACTCTAATGTCCGTATATTTGACATAAAGGTTTCTTTCCAACTTGGTCTCGGTTTTTGTAAGCAATCATAATTTATCAGTTTTTATTGTTTTTATTATTTAAGGAATATAATGCGTCTTACATTCGGCACTTGGCATCTGCTTTGTATATAAGGAATGGATGGATTTGTTGATATTCTTATTGGAATAATAAAAGAGGACGTGCTTCGCCAAGATGTCTTTTACGAATACGTTCTTGTAATATTCTTTTATTCGGCTTGACGGAATCGATAGCGTCTTTTCGTAGATTTCTTTGTTTGTTAGGATATCCTTGTGAAACAAGATTTGCGTCTTGTAATCGTCCGTAGAAGAGGTTAGATTTGGGAACTTCGTTTTCTCATAGAGATATTTAAAGTGCCTCTTCGCATTTTCGATGCGTTCGTCCTCCATCTCGTAGTCTTTCAGGATTTGTAGGAAGTTCTCGATAAACAGCATCGTATATTTGCTATGACATTTCGACGTTATATTATAATAAGACATTTCGGGGTTATGATAATCCACTTGGAGGTATAGCCCGATATTGTAGATGATACCAAGTTTTTTACGAAGTATCTTGTAAAATATACCCGAATCAAAATGAAACAGGATTCGTTGTAAATAGTAATATAATATTAAATATTCATCCGACATATATTCAATGCGTTTCGACAGATGAATCACAAACGACGTGTTCTTATCGACGTTTATATTCTTTATATTTACGATTTTTAAACCCGTGCTATTATACTTTATCACAGGATAGACGGACGTAGTCTTCTTATATTTAAAAACACCAAAATACTTCTTGGCGTTCGCTACCGTTTCTTTCACTTTATGCGAAGGACACGAAATAGACAGGACGAGGTTGTCCGTATTCAGATGTTTTTTGAGATACGCCGAAATCGTCTTGTCGTCGAATCGTGCGATATCTTTCATCTGCTGATGATAGTCCGCCATATACGAATATTTTGGATATAGATATTTGAACATATTATAACCGAACCGATAATTACTATTGGATATATACCCCAAGTATTCTTGATTCACCACGTTCTTCTCTTTTATCTTCACGTCATCCTCGGCATAAAAGTCCTGTATAGTATTGGACAGTATATCCATATAAAACGCCAAGTCGTCATATATCCCTTGAATATAGATGCTCATCTCATAATCCGATACGTAGGCATTAAACTCCCCGCCCCTTTTGTAGATTTCCTCGCTCACGAACGCCGAACTCTTGTATTTTTGCGATGTTAGGCTTCCCAACAGATGTTCGCAATAATGCGTTAGCCCCGCTTCGTGGCTCTTCTCCTTGTATCGCCCGAATAAATAATTCACTGAGATATAGGTTAGTTGCGTGTGTAGTGGAACGATAACAACGCGAATGCCATTCTTTAACTTGAATTGTCGCATATATCTATTATAATCCCGATATTATATTATATATTAGATATCTGGACGTAATTCAAAAAAAGATTGATATATAGATAGATATATTCTGTGTATAGCAAGGACGCGTGATTTAACATCGCACACGTTATGTATATCTCGATACCTTTCGGGATAAACGCAGTGTATTCGAAACAAACATACAACGCGAATAACGACGGGACAATAATGGACGTATAGATAACTGGGCTATCCGTGTGATACGTAAGATACAAATGAAAATAATTTAGCATATAAAGGAACTTGAAAAAGAAATAGTCTCGCCTGAATATCCCGCTACCGCTTAGGCTACCTCCATCGTGTTTCACGGTATCTATCCAACGTAAATAATGGACGAACGAACTGCCAAATAAGAATACGTTCCAATGCGTCTTCGATGCGATATAGAGCAATAGTGAGACATACTGTATATTGTTATTACCGATGTAAAACTCGATATCGTGATATACCTGCGTGGATAGTAGCATCAGTTTCGCTACGCATTTGCTTTGCGGGACTCGGAGGTATCCGATGTCTCCGATATCTCTGAATAATTTATTATATAAGATTGAAAGTTTGCTTAGCACATATCCGAAAATACAAGCCCATCGCGAATATACGCAATAGTGTATTTTGAGAACTACTCGATATTTCGAATGCTTCGCTGCGTTAGCGGACTCTTCGCCATTTCGGATGATTGGCGATATATAGTGGCATTCGCGGTGAAAATCGAAACCCACGACATCGCCTGTTTTTATGATATGGGATTCTGGGGTTAAATGAAATACGGTCATTATATCCTTGTTTTCGTCAAGCCCCACAATAACCCGATAGCAGGATGCGAAGGGTATCGAGAAGAATGGTCCGTCGATATGCCTCCGTCCAAAGTCCTTATAAAATATATTGTCAGACGGGGGCGATACATAGACTTCATTCATATCGTGAAGTAGGTCGATATACACCCCTTTCCCAAAATATTCATTGAACATCTCGATAATCCTTTTGTCCTTTGCTATATTGTAAAAAGAATCCTTGATATCGGGAGGTAAATCTTTGAACCGCCAGTGAGTCGATGTAGAAACCGAAGGATATTGATGGATAACCCACTCGCGGATGCTATGAAGCGACAGCGACGAATGCGGCGAATGCGGTGCAGTGTCCTTTTTCAATTTACAATGTAGAACTCGCGACTTCTGAAACCTCCAAGGCAAATAGAACATTTTGTGATTTATATAATAGATACAAAATAAATCATTGATGGATTCTAAGTAATATAAGTATTTATTCTATACGTCATCGCGAAATACATACATTACTTTTGAAACCTCGATTTCTATAATATATGGTTTTTTATTTTTCTATAATATATAGAAGAAAGATAGATGAGCGAAATATTATTTACTTCCTATAACAAAATAATTCCAACGTTAGCCACTTACGTAGAAGAAGAACATACAGAAGTATTAAGGACTTACTTAAAAAAATATACTTAAACAAAATAATATTAGTACATTATCTATGATAACAAAAATAGATAATGCGAAAAACTTAAATGAATTAAAAGTTATAGGAAATAATATCGCAAATATGATTAAAACAATGGAAGGCGGACGTCATCGCGAAATGAATCTGAAAGACATCAAGGAAGTCTGTAAAGCCAATTAAATCAAACTTTCAAGGGTCGTCGATGGCAAACGGGTCGCCTACAAGAAGAAAGAACTGATGACAAAGTTAAAGAGAAAGAAGTTATTGTAATTGATTGATGATTCATTATTTTTATTATATTTATATAAAAATTGATACATTAAGGGTACTACCTACAATACCAACCAACGAACGAACAATGGCATCTGCTGCTCCCTCTGCTTTTACTCGCACCGAGAACGGAGCGGTCGCCTTGGATACGAGTGGAAATCACATTGTCGATTACTTTATGATGTACACGCGGACGCTCACGAAGGAACAGAATCATCAGTTTCTCGAAAAATGCTGGGCGATTAACCCGCAGAAGACGGTTGCGATTATTTTCAACGGACGCGACAGATTGAAGGGGAAAAAGGAAAAGACGGTATCGAATCAGGCGATGCTATGGCTACGCGACAACAAGCCCTATACCTATATGAATAATATCCTAACCTATGCGAATAAATATGGACGTTGGAAGGATTTGCTCTATATTTGCTATGAGAATAGCGGCGATGGGATGATTCACAAGAATTACGAATTGACGCTATTCGCCGATAAATTACGCGAAGACCTTTCGGACTTGAAAATTCAAGAACTCGTTGAAGCAGAAGCAGTCGAAGCGACGGACGCTACGGAAGCGACGGACGCTACGGAAGCGGATGCTTCGAAGAAGCGGACGAATAGCGTATCTCTGTGTGCGAAATGGGCTCCAAGTGAGAATGACAGGAATGACACGCGTAAGCAATTTGCGAAGAAGATTGCGTCTATCTTGTATGACAAGGAGGATTCGAAGAAGATGGAAAAGTATAGGAAGGAATACCTCGTTCCTCTGCGTAATAAAATCAACATTGTAGAGACGCTGATGTGTAATAATGAGTGGGACAAGATTAATTATGAGGGCGTCCCCGGTGTCGCATCGCGAAGACTACACAAGGCGTTTAGTAACCACGATAGCGATAGATATTGCGATTACTTGGCGAAGGTAAGAAGCGGGGATGCGAAGATTAATGTAGCAGGTATTCTCCCGCACGAATTGGCAAACTACTATGTGAATCTTCGCAATACGCAAGACGAGTTTGAGGCGAATGAGACGATTGAGTTGCAGTGGAAGACGATTGTCGATGACGTCAAGAAATGCGGTATTCTCGGGAACTCTTTGGCAATCATCGATTTATCGGGGTCTATGTTTTCCGCGAGTAATGGCAGTATTCCCGCACAAGTCGCAATAGCCCTTGGCATCATCACGTCGCAATGCTGTAAGGGCTTGTTTAAAAACAAGTTTATTACATTCAGTGCGAATCCCGAGTTGGTGTCTCTTATTCCCGATGCGGATTACGCGGAATACACAGAGAAAGGCATTGAGCCTTCGCTCTATACGTGCTTCAAATCACTGGTCGAAGTGGATTTCGGCTATAACACGGACTTTGTCAAATGTTGCGAGATGATTATTAAATATGGCAAGGAACACGATATTAACGACGAAGATATGCCGAAGAAACTATTCATCTACACGGATATGCAGTTTGACGAGGCGACGACAGAGAGCAAGGAGAACAACACGATAGAAACCCTGTATAAAACGATTGTGAAGATGTTTAAGGCGGCGAATTACACGGCGCCGAAGTTTATCTTCTGGAATCTCAATTCGAGTCATAAGGAGTCGTTTCCTGTGAATTGTAAAACGGAGGGAACGGCGATGATTTCGGGGTTCTCCGAGCAACTCTTAAAGATATTTATGACGTATGACGAGTTCAAACCCGAACTAATTGTCGAGGAGATACTCGCTCCTTACCTCCCTGAAATCTTCATTGACGATAGCGAGATTAGCGAATGAGCGTTATTATATATCGATGTGTGTCTGTGTATATATTTATATTTTTTATATTAATAATAAAAAGAATTAATCTTGTGTTCGCTGCTTACGCTGCTTAACGCCGCTTAACGCTTCTTAGCCTTCGTCAGTTTAGTAGCGGTAGTCTTGACGAATGAGCCGATATCCTTGGTGGAATTAAGGATACGCCCGGGGCTATTGCGAAGTGATTTCACGGGGTTCTTGATGACTTCCTCAACTTCGCTTTCGAATACCTGTATCTTGACGAATAGATTGGTGAGGGTGCTTATCAATATCGGGATGATGATGACGGTGAATAGTAATACCATAAATAAGAACAGGGAAATCATTGTGCCGATGGCGATAATATCGCGACGCAAGTCTTCGGAACACTTGCACTTCTCGTTCATTAAATAACGCACATAATCAAACGCGTAATAGATATATACGACGAAGGTTAAGAAGAATATGAACGAACCGAACGCGAGTAATTGAACGATGCCGATACCCATACTCTTTGCGATACTTTTAACGTCGATGAACGCGGTTATCGCGAAATATGCTAAGGCAATCATCGTGAAGGTCTTTATGAACTCCTTGTTGCTGTGGTCGGAACAAGCACACCCGACGTTTTCTAACTTGTAAATATAACTCCAAATGATTAGAAGTAGCAATACAAAGATGATTTGTATGAACCCACTGCTATAAAAAGATAAAGTGTTGTCCGTCTCTTTCATATTATTCTATATACTTATACTATAATAATAGAAATTATTTATTTTCTATAATAGCATAGATTAAGAACTTCGTCGAACTATCGAAACTTTTGATATCGAGGGATTTTATTTTTTCGACGACGATAGATTTATCGAAAGACTCCTTACACTCCTTTAACTCCTTACACTCCTT
>Ga0208718_1000125_pt1 | contig 14286 bp, 12 predicted proteins | sample LakMenE29Apr09ns_FD_150743 | JGI IMG/M metagenome (GOLD analysis project Ga0208718, IMG submission 150743) | Freshwater microbial communities from Lake Mendota, WI - 29APR2009 deep hole epilimnion ns (SPAdes) | ecosystem: Environmental > Aquatic > Freshwater > Lake > Epilimnion/Euphotic zone ...
TATATTTTATTTAAAATATAATGAATTAATTATGCTGAGGGTTGTAGAGTAAATCCTAATTTACTTGAAATTAATGTAATCAAATATTCATCATCATTTCCCCAGGCTAAATATTCTTCTCCACAAATATCAACTAATTTATTAAATAAAAATACCTTAAATTTGTCATAACAATTAATAATAACAGAAACTGAACTATTCAATTTTAAAGATACCACATTTATTTCAAAATGGTCTATAGTATGATTCAAAACATAACTCTGTTCTACAATTTTTATAGAATCATTCATTATTTTATATATTGATATTATATTTTATATTTTATATTTTATATTTTATGCGATTCTCACACATGTCCATGATAATGAACGTTGAGTCAAATTGCCTGGCCATGTATTATTGTATCCCCTAAATATGTCTATAATGTATAATGAAGTACTAATTGCGTTAATTTGTATTGTAAGTTTAGATTGAATATAATTTACATCTGATGTACTATTAATAATATAATTTTGTTCACAATAGCAACCATACAAAGTGCTATAACTAAATGCGCTGGTAGTTGAATCATTAATACCAAACATAACAGAGTATGGTTCAGTTGTAGGTGCGGCAGACAAAAATGACATAGTTGCCTCAATAATATATGTTCCTCTTGATAGTGAAATAGTTTTTAAAACTTTGGGAGATCCTAAGTTACTTGTAGTGACATTTGGTATGCTAATAGACTCTGTAGAAACATATCCTATATGTTCAACCTTGTTGGGACTCACAAATGCGTATGATGTGTTCATTGGTACATTAATTTGAACTTCTCCATTGTTTACAGTGAAAGGCATGCATGTCGATTTGTCGGGATTATTGTTGGTGTTAAAAGTGTCACATAATACTCGAAACATCGCATATGATTTAGTATAACCTAAACTACTAACATACTTATATATTGCATGCAAATCTACAGTTGGGAAATTACTATTTACTGAACCGTCAGTACTGAGAACAATTTCAAAAGCACCTCTTGGATCAGAACTTACCATATTAAATGTGGATGACGCATCTCCCAACATTCTAGCAATTATTTCATTACTTAAAGCAATGCTTAATGATACATCACCTGATTGTCTTAAACCAATTTCACTGCTTAAACCAGTGTTTAATGATATATTTCCTGATATTCTTGAAACAATTTCAGCACTCAATCCTGTGCTCAATGATGCATTTCCTGCTGTTCTTAAAACAATTTCATTACTTAGAGCAGATGTTAACAATATATCTCCTGCTGTTCTTAAAACGATTTCATTACTTAGAGAAGATGTTAAAGATGTATCACCAGATATTCTTGAAATAATTTCACTACTTAAACTAGTGCTCAATAATGTATTTCCCAATGTTCTTGAAATAATTTCATTACTTAAACCCGTACTTAATAATACATCCACTGATGTTCTTGAAACAATTTCACTAGTTAGGGCAGATGTTAAAGATGTATCGCCAAATGTTCTTGAAACGATTTCATTACTTAGAGTAGATGTTAACGATATATCTCCTGCTGTTCTTAAAACGATTTCATTACTTAGAGAAGATGTTAAAGATGTATCTCCCGATGTTCTTGAAATAATTTCATTGCTTAAACCAGTGCTCAATGATATATCTCCCGATGTTCTTGAAATAATTTCATTGCTTAAACCAGTGCTCAATAATGTATTTCCCAATGTTCTTGAAACAATTTCACTACTTAAACCGGTGCTTAATAATGAATCTGCTGATATTCTTAAAACGGTTTCATTACTTAAACCCGTGTTCAACAATGCATCACCCGATGTTCTTGAAACAATTTCGCTAGTTAAAGCAGAAGCTAAAGATGTATCTCCCGATGTTCTAGCAATTATTTCGTTGCTTAAACCAGTGCTTAATAATACATCTCCCAATGTTCTTAAAACGATTTCAGTACTTAAAGAAGATGTTAAAAATATATCTCCTGATGTTCTTGAAACAATTTCAGTACTTAAACCCAAGCTCAATAATGTGTTGCCCGATGTTCTAGCAATTATTTCACTACTCAAAGCTAATGTTAAAGATGTATCGCCAGATATTCTTGAAACGATTTCACCAATTAAAGCTGATGTTAAAGATGCATCAACTGATGTTCTTAAAATGATTTCACTACTCAAACTCGATGTTAAAGATGTATCTCCCAATGTTCTTGAAATAATTTCACTGTTTAATGAAGATGTTAAAGAGGTGTCTCCTGATGTTCTTGAAACAATTTCAGTATTTAAAGCCGATGTTAAAGATGAATCACAAGATATTCTGGTAATTATTTCAGTGCTTAAAGCAGATGTTAGAAATGTATCTCCAGATGTTTTTGAAACAATTTCAGTACTTAATGCCGAACTTATTAATGTATCAAATGTGATTAATTGTTCATCAATATTAAATAAATTGCCTAATGCTCCACCACTAAAATTAATTGGCATTATGATATTATATAATTAAATAATAAATAATTAAACATTCAATATTAATTGATTAATAATTTGTTTATAATTATTTTGCAATGTTTCATTAGATGGTAAATATCTGTCAATTGCTTCTCTATTTTTGTTGATATAGTCATCTACATTATTGTCGTGATTTTGCAAAACGTGATCAAGCATATTTCCTCCATCTTCATAATTAAATCCTTCATAATAATATCCAATATCTTTACATAAATGAGCATTATGAACTATTGGCCATCCCATCCATGCTAAATCAAAATATAAATAATTTAATGGATTTTCCCATTGATGTGAGACAGCAATATCACAATATTTAAACATGAAATACATTGTATTATATCTGGCTTCAATTGAACATAATTTATCATTAAATATGTCAAGTGAAGTTAAAATATGGTTAAAAGTTTGAATATTAAATTCATTAATTTTGAATGTAGATGCTGTTGATGTTAAAATATTATTAGATGTATCAATAGTTGGGTTAACATGATTCGATTTAATGTTTGTGATAAATAAATGCTCAATATTTTTATTTTTTCTATAACAATTTTCGCAAATTAATATACATGGTAATGCCCATTTCATCACACTTATGTTAGGTTCAAAAATTCCTATTTTTTTTTTAATTCCTCTATTTGTATAAAAAATATCATTTTCTGTTAATTTACATTGTTTGAATGTTAAATGATATGATTTATTGGACCATATGAACGGCACTTCAATACATTTACATCTATATAATATTTTCCAATAATGTAAATTAGTGTTAACCATTTGAGGTATAGACCAAATTTCATCAAAAATTGGAGAACCATCATCAAAAATATAATTAAATGATTCTTTATCATTGTCTCTATTTTTATGTTGACTATATAGAATTTTTTCAGAATTTATAATGTAAGAATTTCCGCAAAAATATCCAACTAATTTAACATTTGTATATTTTAAAGTTTTAATTAATTTTATATCATTCCAAAATGAAAAACTTAATTGTATTAAAATATCCAATTCAACTGTAAAAATATCAGAAAATTGAACATATTTAAATCTAGAATCATATAATATATTATCGATTACATTTTTACACTCATCAGTTAATTTATTACCATCTATAATAAAATAAACATCATGTCCAATATTTAATAATAATTCACCTAAGTATAATGAATTTTGATTTATTCCATTGCTAAACATATCAGCTATCGTTTTCGTAATATTGAATGTTACTCCAATTTTTAAATTATTAATATTTTTTGAAGATGGTAATTGAATCGGATGCTCTGGCAATGTAAATATATTTTTAACTGAATTAAAATAATGATGCATATATACAATATTTATATCTTGATCATATATATTTGATATATTATTTGAAACATTTTCATTGCATATTATTATTTCAATTTGATTATTTAAATTTATGCAAATATTATTATAAATTGTAACATCATTATATAATTCATTTTGTAAATATGTATTAATGTGATTATTATTAAAATATTGTTCATTAAATTTAGTTTCTATTTTTTTAAGAAATAATTCAATAATTTTTGAGTTTTTATGACAAAAAATGAATCCATTAAATATATTTCCTGGTGTAATTTTAGATTCAACAATAATCATTTTTTTTGAAAAATCTAACAATTTAATATTTTGATTAAAAAATATATTTTCATTGATATAAATTCCTCCACGAATAAATAAATTATAAAATATAAAATATGAATATTTTAGTTCTATATCATTAAATTTTTTAAATAATTCGTGTGAATTTGGAAATAATTTTGATGGATTTTTTAAAATAAATTCTTCCATAAGGTCAATATCTTTAAATTTATAAATATCATAATTCCAATTTAAACTGTCATAATTATATTTTTTTATATAATTGGGTGGTGAATATTGGCATAATTGCAAGACATTTTCTTCAAACATTTATATAGACATACATATTATTAAATTTTTATTTTAATTTATTAAAATTATAAATATTATGTTATAATTTTAGTAAAGTATTATTTCTATTCAATTAGTGCTTTAAATATTTATTTTAAAATTATAAAATTATAAAATTATAAAATTATAAAATAATCGATCATTCACAAATGTATTTTTTCACAACGAGTTTTTAATGAAAACCTGATTTTGGACATTTTGTAAAAATAGAAACAACAAATGAACCGATTATTTCACAAATAATTGTTCAAGTAGGATATTGGTTGACATCTACATTGAAATTAATAACACTTCTTTTGAACCATATGTAAAAATTTTTATTGGATTATATTTTTTTAAAGGAAAATGATTGCAACTTAAACATCTAAATTGGCCTGTTAAAATGTTAGTATCATCGTCTTGCTGATTACAACAATTTATTATTAAAATATTCTTAAACTTTTTGCTTTCAATTATATAATCTAAAAAAATATATATTTTATCAATTGACCAATGTTGCAAAACATCTTTTATAATACATAAATCACTTTGTACAATAAGTTCACGATTATTATAAAAATCAAGATGTTGAAAATTAAATTTAGATGGTGAATTATTTGTTAAATTAAAATCTACAAGCTTTTTATAAACATCATATCCTGTATATGATATATTTAAATTATCATATATCGTTTTTCCACAAATAAAATCTCCGCATCCTAGATCAACTACTGTATTTATATTATTTTGATTTATAAAATTTTTTCCATTTTATATATTATGTCTATATATTATAAATGATTTTTAAAACTAAAAATAAAATAAATGCATATGCATATTTATTAAAAAAAATAGAAAATAAAGTTATAGAAAATAAAGTTATAGAAAATAAAGTTATAGACAATGAGTTAATTTCATTATATAAAAAAAACATTAATGGAATAATACCATTAAATATATTCCAATATTGGCATTCTGATGAACTGCCTAAGTCAATTGAATATTGTACAAATAATATTAAAAAGAATAATCCAGAATTTAATTATCAATTATTTAATGAAAATAGTGCAAGAAATTTTATCAGAGATAATTTTTCAAGTGAAACATTAAATTGTTTTGATTCAATAATTCCATCAGCAATAAAATGTGATTTATTTAGATATTGCATATTATATAAGTTAGGAGGAATTTATATTGATGTTAAATATTATTGCATCAATAATTTTAAATTTATTTATTTAACTGATTCTGAATATTTTTGCAAAGATATTGATTCATCGGGTGGAGGAGTATACAATGCTTTTATAATATGTAACAGTAACAATGATAAATTAATGAGTTGTATAAATACTGTAATTAAAAATGTAAATAATAAATATTATGGCAATAATTCACTCGAACCAACCGGGCCATTAATGATGAAAAAAATATTTTCTAATGATGAAATAAATAATTTTAAATTAAATCTTAATTTAATAAATGGTTATACTTATATATCATTTAAAAAATCACCTATTTTATTTTTTCATAAAAAATATAGAAATGAACAACATAAAATATCTAAGCATTGGACAGAATATTGGAATGATAGACAATTTTATTTATAATATTTTTATTAAATAAATTGATTTTAAGAAATTATAATTTTCTATTCAATTCATACTTTAAATATTCATTTTAAAATTATAAAATAATCGATCCGTCACAAATATATTTTTTCACCTCGGGGTTTTAATGAAAAACTAATTTTGGACATTTTGTTGGACATTTTATTTTTGTCCATCAAAAAGTAGCATATAATATTTACATCTATCAATGAAATAAAAATATTAACATAATATATTTTTGTGTGATGATAAATATTAAATCTGTCCATCAAAAAGTAGTCTAGCAAACTAAAAATAATTTAAAATATACTTTCTTATTAAGATACATCAGAAAATATTTAAAATTATTTACATATTTTTTGATGGACAAAATTGCTATTTTTTAAAAATGTCTAAAATCGATTTTCACAAACAAGAATGGATCTAAAAATTATGAATTATTTTATTAATTATAAAACGCATGGTGACATATAATTTAAATATAGTTATTTTCAGTACCATTCTTTTTATTTTTTGACCAAATAATTAAAACTAAAAAGAAACAAAAAATAAATTTATAAAAGAAACAAAAAATAAATTCCATTCTTGTTTGTGAAAATCGATTTTGGACATTTTGTTGGACATTTTATTTTTGTCCATCAAAAAGTAGCACATAATATTTACATCTATCAATGAAATAAAATTATTAACATAATCTATTTTTACGTGATGATAAATCACAAATCTGTCCATCAAAAAGTAGTCTAGCAAACTAAAAATAATTTAAAATATACTTTCTTATCAAAATCCATCAGAAAATATTTAAAATTATTTACATATTTTTTGATGGACAAAATTGCTATTTTTAAAAAATGTCCAAAATCAATTTTCACAAACAAGAATGGATCTAAAAATTATATATATTTATCATTGAATAAAAATAATATTCATACCATAAAATATCAATGCGTTATGCATATTAAAATATAATTTTAAACAATTATTTAAAAATGTCATATATTATATAATTAATGGAAATGAATGATAATGAATATTTATCAAAAAAATCATACAATTGTTTATATTGCAATTATTGTACTGATAAAAAATACAATTATGACAAACATTTGACAACATCGAAACATAAAATGAATTCGGGAAAAAATATCGGACAAAATTATCAATGTGAAATTTGTGATAAAATATATTCTACAAGTAATTCTTTATGGAAACACAATAATAGAAATCATCCTAATACGAATAATAAAGAGAAAATTAATAAATTAACGGATTTAGTAGGACGTATTGTTGAACAAAATATATATTTATCTAGCCAAATATGCAAACTTGTGAATGATTCTAATAATACAAATATTAATAGCAATAACACAACAATAACCAACAATAATAACCGTTTCAATATTAATGTATATTTAAATGATACATGTAAAAATGCTATGAACATCAATGAATTTGTCGATTCAATTCAAGTAGGAATTGAAGACTTGGAAGAAACTAGTAGACTTGGATTTGTTGATGGAATTTCACGAATTATTATAAATAACTTGAATAAAATGGATAAACCTGATAGACCAATTTATTGTAGTGATTCTAAAAGAATGACATTTTATGTGAAAAATAAAGACATGTGGAATAAAAATGAAGAAGAAGATGATAAAATAAAATCATTGATTCAAAATGTTGCCGGAAAAAATATAAAACAAATATACGAATGGCAAAAATTAAATCCTGAATATTGTAATCCATCTTCCAAATGTAGCGATACTTATCAAAAAATGTTATTTCAAGTAATGAATGGCGATACAATTGAAGAAAGCAATGAAAATATAAATAAAATTATAAAAAATATTGCTAAAGAAACTATAATTGTTAAAAATAATTTCGAAAAAAATTAATTATATACTACGAGGATCATTTATTATTAAACTTTCAGTATTATTTTGTAGATCAATTTCTTCCACAATTTTAAAGTAAGAATTCTCTCCTAAATCATTTTTTTCCGACGATTTATTCTCTTCTGGAACTTGACCTCCTCTTATCGATGAATATTTTCTTTTTTTCAATGATTTTCTTTTTCTCGATAATTTTCTTTTTCTCGATGATTTTCTTTTTTTCAATGATTTTCTTTTTTTCAATGATTTTCTTTTTTTCAATGATTTTCTTTTTTTCAATGATTTTCTTTTTTTCAAATTATTTAATCCTCCACCCTCAGTGACATCAGTACGAAGTACAAAAGAAAAATTGCTTGAAGGAGGAAAAAATGTAGTATATTTTTCATCATCAAAATATGTAGATACATCGTATTGTTCAAGTTCGTTTGTATCCCTTAAAATATTATTACTATCCATATCCTCTAAATTTTTAAAGAGATTTGTAGCAAGTAATTCTTTATTATTAGAGTCAATTAATGAATAAATAATATCAATATAGTTATAATTATTAAATACGTCTGATTTTTTGCCAAAATTATCAATATAATAAAGCACCTCACTTAAACGTAATTCAAGATTGTCTCCTAAGCTCTCAAATATAGGCATCTCTATATTATTTTGAGGATCAATATAATACAGTTTCTTATCGAGAAAATAAAAAGATACTGTATGTCCAATGTGATTGAGTTTATCACCGTGAGTTGGGTCATTGTACATTTTAAATATTATTGCAAAATTATTCGAATTATTAGTGATATATCTATGAATGAAATAAGCCATGTATTTTAATGCTGAATCTTTATCATATCTGATAATTAAATACCAACTATCATTAATGACAAATTTTGCCTGTAAATAATCAACAATTTTAAATATACTGGTTCCTTTCGATGATAAACATGTGACTCCTTCTCTTGCTAATTTATCATCAAGAATGCCATAGTATGAAAAAACATTCAAAGCACATCCTTGATGTTTTACTTTTCCTAATGCACTAAATTGTTTAAGTCCTTGTCCTGTGGCTGTGGTAATTGCGATGTAATAATTATTTTTATGGTGAGTTATATATTCAATATTTTCTTCACTCAATATGTTTGCTTTTTTAATCTCAAATGTATTTTGAAGTTCAGCTTTCGCATATGTTGCTGGATTCACCCCAATAGGACGAATATAACTTATCGCGTGTTCAACATTTGCTATCTGACAGCTATAAATGCCTACAATAATCTTTGTTGGGTCATCTCCATTCTGTTTACAAAATTTTTTGATAAAAGAAAATATTTGACTGTAAGTTATATTTCCCATTGTTACAATGTTATTCCAATTCATTACCTGAATCTTATTCAGACCCACAGAAGTACAATTTGTAACATTTATTCTATACAATCCAATTAAATTTTGATAGTCAATCGGGTCACTTTGATCAGCACTAAATAATAATGGAGGCAAATAAACTATGTTATTATTGTTATCATCTTTATGTGGAAGTAATGGACACGACCCTGTTAATAGTTTACATGGATTACTATCAAATTCAAATAATTTATTCTCAAATATTGTTCCAAATGGTTCTGAATAAAACAAACCACTTTTAAATGGAAATATAAAAGGATAATAATTATGGTCTTGCGAAACACTTAACCCGTGAGATACCCATAAATATATTATATTAGGAGATGTAAGATCACGACTATCTTCTATCATTATATAAATAAAATATTAAAAATATGATGGATTTTTTAATATTTAAAATATTTATTGTACTCATTATATTTTTTATATTTATTATATTTTCATATTTATTGTACTCATTAAATATTAACAAAAAGTATTTTAATTTTTAATATATATATATATTTTAAAATGAACACCATTCAAAAAAGATTTTTATTATTTTTAGTTGGATGTATTGGAACTCGTTCTTTATTTGCATATATAGCAAAAATATTACCGATTAAATATTTACAAATTGTTGGATTTATTTCTTTAATACCCGCATTTGGATTTATTTATATTTATCTAACTGGAGCAAGAGAAACAGGAGGAGAAGTATTTGGTGATAAAATATGGTGGAATAATTTACGTCCCGTTCATGCATTCTTATATTTTTGTTTTGCATATTTTGCCATAAATGGAAATCAAAATATTGCTTGGAAAATTTTATTAGTGGATGTACTTTTTGGATTATTATCTTTTTTAATGTATCATTATAAAGAAGGAAATTTTAAAAAAATATTTTAAATATATCTTGATATTACATTCATTCTGGTTATAGTTTTTTAAAAAGTATATTTTATATAATGTCATTTGTTTATTTGTTAATGTCATCAAATGGAGGAACATATGTTGGTGCAACTATTGATTTAAATCGTCGTCTTGATCAGCACAATAAATTATTGAAAGGAGGTGCCAAAGCAACAGGAAGTCGTGTGGAAAATGGTGAAATGTGGGTTAGAATGTGTCATGTAAAGAACTTTCCCAATTGGCAAAGTGCTCTTCAATTTGAATGGCGTTGGAAACAATTGAGCAGAAAAATATATAATAATAAACAAAAACCTTTGGAAAAACGTGTGAATGCTTTAAAAATGCTGTTAAATTTAGAACAATCAACTACGAAGGCAATAGCATTTAGTGAGTGGGAAAATCCACCGGAAGTTATTTGCGAAGATGCTGAATTTAGAAAATTATTTTTAAGTGACGGATATTAAAATTAATAAAAATTCCTTTAAGTTATTTTTATTAATTATTAATAATTAATTATTAATTATTAATTATTAATTATATTTTTTGGTTTTATATTTTTTGGTTTTATATTTTTTGGTTTTATATTTTTATATTTTCTACTTTTATATTTTCTACTTTTATATTTTCTACTTTTATATTTTCTACTTTTATATTTTCTACTTTTATATTTTCTACTTTTATATTTTCTACTTTTATATTTTCTACTTTTATATTTTCTTCCTCCAATATTTTGTGGATTATTTTTAATATCTCTAAGCAAATCGCACGTGTAATTTACACCAGGTTTTGTATCTAGAATTCCCGATAAATCAGAAATTCCATAATCAATTAAACCAAGTTTATCATTTTCACGGTCGTAAAATATATTTTTAGCATGATAATCATTATGAAAAAAATCTTTATTTTTTAAACAATTATTCAACGATTTTAACTTTTGAGATAATGAGTCACACGTATTTTGGTCAGATAAATCTATATATTGTAAAGAATCGGCTAATGAATCATAGTTCAATCTTTCCATCTCAATAAACCAAAAACAATTATATTTACCATATTGTCCAAATTTTTTTGAAATAAAATATTCGGGATATTCATCTCTACTAATTATTACTCGTCCATAAGAAATTATTTCTGGAACTTTAAAATCACATTTTTCTTCATCTTGTGTTGATAAATATTTTGCATAATATTGAAACGCAATTTCTTTCATAATTGTAAAATCTGATACATAATGTTGTTCGCAATTAATTAACTTGAATATTGTATTTGGAAATGTGCAAATATATGACACATGAATTGGAGTATTATATTCACCAACAGGATTTGTAAATCTTCTTTTTCCATGAGTTAATGGATTGAGACATTGCGAAATATGCTGTTTGATTTTATTTTTTATCTCTATTTTATCATTATTATTCACATTATTGCGTATTTCACGCATTGATTTTTTTATAAAATCGTTATCAATTTGAGCCTTTTCAACGTATTCATATAATTTATCTTCAGGAATTAATTCAGTATCATTTTCACTAGTTTCCTCAGGAATATCCAATGACATTAAACTAAGTTTACTACTTTTTTTAGACATTTATATAGTATATTAATAATTTATTTTTCAGTATACCATTTAGGAGGTGTTAAATATACATTATTTGCGGACCCACACGAATTCGCAAATGAGGTGATGCTTGTTCCGGCTGCTAATTGCCCCGAACCATTAGATACAGCAAATGGAAATGGTTTTTGCCATGCTTTTGGATTTTGACATTGTTGTTGAACTCTTAAAGTGTAATCACTGCAATCTTTTGGTTGATAAATTGTTTTAGTATATGGAGCAATTGATTGCTGAATGACCATTTTATATCCTCTGGGATTTTTTACAATACCATTCTGACAAACACATTTATAATAATTTTCATATAAAGCAACATCATTAACATCATACCAACAATAATTCGCAGCCGATTTATTTTGAACATATAATCCCTGACTTGATGTATCGGTTTGATTCCCGGTATATACTGGTTGTACCCACGTGTTGGGATATTTTCCTGTAAAAATTCCCTTATATTTTTGTCGTATCATATTTTTAGTAGTGGTAACAGTTGGTTTAACAAATTCCCATTGATTTCCTTCAATAGACACAATTGCTTCTCCGGCATTCATGACTGGAATTGCTTCAAAATATTGCCCTTTATTGCCACCATTTCCACAAGGATATTGCCCTCGAAATCGTGTTCCTTGTTTTGACATTTTCATATCTTTTCCAACTGATATGCTACGATGTGATCCATTGAGAGAAAATCCGACGGAACCATAATATTTAATTGAATCTTCCAACATTACATTTTTCAAAGTATTATTTCCAAAAGGTCCTTGTGCTAACCAATATCCTCCGGGAGGTTTTCCTGAGCGCTTAGTAGCGGAAGAATATTTATTAATAGTTTTTTTCTTAAAAGTTGCGAGAGACATTTATATATTAATATGATTATTATAATATTTATAATTATTAAACAAATAACAAACATCTATCATCTAAATTATTAAAACATCTTTCTAAAAAAAAATATAATTTAGTACAACAAATAGATTTCATACTTTCATTTATTTCTGTTTCTTGTCCAAACATGCAATGAATAATTAATAATGCTAAACTATAATAAACGCATTTATGATTAATTTTTGCTGGCAATTCCCGTATTTGAGATATTTCTGGATTATAAAAAATTGGAACATTTATTATTTTATTTATAATTAATAATTCATTTGTATCATCATGTTTATCAAATTGAAGCATTTTTGTATTATTTGCAATTATGAAAATATCATCATTGATGACTATTACATCATCCAAATCTATTCCATAAAATCCATATTTTTGTTCATATAAAAAATTAATTTGAATGCTCAATGTGTGAATTATATTTAATGTTTGTTCGTAAGTTAATAATCCTTCATTTTCTGATAAATAATCGCGTAATGATCTAATTTTTTCACAAGTTATGAAGAGAGAATATCGTATTTTATTATAAAATGCGTGCCTTAAAAATAATAAAATAGAAGAATATAATATATTTCTATATTCATCATCTTTTATAAATAAACTATGAGTATAATTATTAATTTTTAATATTTCAAAATTATCATTGTTCATTATTTTAAACAATTAAAAGTATTTGAATAATTAAAAGCATTTGAATAATTAAAAGTATTTGAATAATTAAAAGTATTTGAATAATTAATTATATAAAAATAATTAATTATTTTATCATACCTTTTCATAAAAGTATATTTTATTCTTCCAATTGTGAATGATAATACGCATATTGAGTAATAAACATTACCCCTACCTTTTTATTTTTCCAAGCATAAGCTTTTTGTTTAATTTCATTTTGTGTCATTTTTTTCTTATATAATCTTTCCATGCCTTCAACAAATTTTTCTTCTGAATATGGAACAACTCTTTTATCATCTATATCAGCATATAATAAATAAACTAAATCCAAAACACTATCTCCAATTCCAATAATTCTTTGAGGAATATATAAATCATCCAACGTCATTTCATTTGGATTAATTTCATTTTCAAGCAAATCATTTATAAAATTTTGATATGTTTTTAATTTTTTATCTTCTAATTTTACATTTGGAACCATATTTTCGTGAAAAAAAGGCACTTCTCGAAAATATTTTACTAATTCGACAAATTGTTTTTTTCCATCTTCCTGAGGAACATTAGAAATTGAAATGCCAAACAAAATTGTTTCAAAAATATTTAATGCAGCATATTGATTATTTTCACCTGGATTTTTATTAAATCCGGCAGGATATTCATCAACAGCTAAAATATTTATTAATTTATTAAATTCGGGATTTTCAATTAAAAATTCGTTTACTTGTTCATACCATCCTCTATTTAAAAATTTAGCAAGACTAAATCTGTACATATCGTTAATATATATTAAAATATAATTTTATATCATTTTTAAATCATTTATATTTCTGCGTTAAATATATAAAATAAAATTAAATAAACTAATGTCTAAAAAAATTTAAATTTATTGGCTA
>Ga0208718_1000127_pt1 | contig 13993 bp, 9 predicted proteins | sample LakMenE29Apr09ns_FD_150743 | JGI IMG/M metagenome (GOLD analysis project Ga0208718, IMG submission 150743) | Freshwater microbial communities from Lake Mendota, WI - 29APR2009 deep hole epilimnion ns (SPAdes) | ecosystem: Environmental > Aquatic > Freshwater > Lake > Epilimnion/Euphotic zone ...
ACGGTTTGATTCTGATTACGACTGATACCGCTGTACTTGAAGAAGTTATTAGGGCTAAGAAGATCGCTCCATTACTTGGTGCTCGAATTGATCCAGAGACAATTACTGTTTTGCCAAGCCAGCGTGGACAAATTAAACAATCTTTATTGCGTCTGGGCTGGCCAGCAGAGGACTTCGCGGGTTATGTTGATGGTCAAGCACATGAGATTTCTTTGGTCCAAAAGGATTGGAAGATACGTCCTTACCAAGAACTTGCCGCTGAAGGTTTTTGGCACGGGGGTTCCGGTGTTGTGGTTCTGCCCTGTGGTGCAGGAAAAACTATTGTCGGAGCGGCCGCAATGGCACACGCAAAGGCAACAACATTAATTTTGGTAACAAACACAATTGCTGCGCGTCAATGGCGTGAAGAATTGTTGAAGCGAACAACACTTAATGAGGATGAAATTGGTGAGTACTCCGGTGCGAAGAAAGAGATTCGCCCTGTAACTATTGCTACGTACCAAGTTATGACGAAGAAGAAAAATGGTGTCTACGCGCACTTAGATCTCTTTGATTCATATGACTGGGGCCTAATTATCTATGATGAAGTGCACTTGTTACCTGCACCCATCTTTCGCTTTACCGCAGATATTCAATCTCGCCGCCGCTTAGGGTTGACAGCAACTTTGGTTCGCGAAGATGGCATGGAGGGCGAAGTTTTCTCGCTTATTGGGCCAAAACGTTTTGATGTTCCTTGGAAAGAAATTGAAGCGCAAGGGTATATCGCGCCAGCTGAATGTATTGAAGTCCGCGTTAATCTGACTGAAACAGAACGTTTGGCGTACGCAACCGCAGAACCAGAAAATCGATATCGTAATTGTGCAACGACTCGTACAAAGCGCGATGTGGTTCAGGCTTTGGTAGAAAAGCACGCCGATGATCAGGTGCTGGTAATTGGCCAATACATTGACCAACTTGATGATTTATCTGAAGTATTGGGTGCCCCGCTAATTAAGGGCGAAACCCCAATTAAAGAGCGAGAAATTTTGTTTAATCAATTTAGAACTGGCGAAATTAAGTGTCTAGTTGTGTCAAAGGTTGCTAACTTTTCAATTGATTTGCCTGATGCAACAATTGCAATTCAGGTATCCGGTGCTTTTGGTAGCCGTCAAGAAGAAGCGCAACGTTTAGGACGCATCTTGCGACCAAAATCTGATGGCCGTGGCGCAAAGTTTTATTCAGTAATTTCTAGAGATACTATCGATCAGGATTTTGCACAAAACCGTCAGCGCTTCTTAGCTGAACAAGGTTACTCATACAAGATTATTGATGCCGACGATGTGTTTCAAGGGAAGATCTAAACCGTTCTGGATCTACGCGCCAGAAATCGTGGTGCTTTCCATCGATATGCGTAACGGGAATTTTCTCACCGTATAGTTTTTCTAACTCTTCACTTCCATCAATAAGAATCTCTTGAAGATCAAAATCGAGCTCACTCTGCATTGATTGCAAAATCTGTAACGCATCCTCGCAGAGATGGCAACCTGTTCGGCTATAAATTGTTATGAGGGTCATCAACTACCCCTTCCTGACCTGTCAATTCACTTAGAGAATTGCTATTTCCTACCCCTGACCTTAAACCACGCTCGATGCCCTGATAACGTTCGGCTCATGTTGCGTATGAAGAGATTAGGGGCAATCGCCTTTGTAACCGCTCTTATCGCCACAGTTCTAACTGCGCCATCTGCCCCCGCTTTAGCTTTTAAACAAATCCCTGCAACTAATTGGGGTTATGTATTTGCAGGCACTGATCCCGTAACTAATTCCACGCCTCGCCCAACACCAAGAAATCTTGAAGCTCAATCTAAATTTGTTGTTAAGTACAACAACTTTCCAGATTGGGCAAAAAAAGAAATTCAGGCGGCAGTAAATGTTTGGTCTGCAAATTTTAATTCTTCAGTCGTAATCACAGTTGATGCCTCTTGGGGCAGATCAAGTTCTTGGGGCGTACTGGGAAGTGCACGTCCAGGAAGTTTCTTTTCAGCATTTTCTGGAGCACCTGATTCATCATTGTGGTACTCATCGGCTATCGCTAATGCATTGGCTGGAAAAGATTTAGATAAAGCTGATCCTGAAATTGTTATTCAAGTGAACTCTGCAGCTACATGGAATATGCGAGGCGATGGAGCGCCATCAACAAGTGAATATGATCTTGAATCTGTCTTCATTCACGAACTAGGCCACGGTCTTGGTTTTCTTTCTAATGATTCATACGATGCTACTTTTGCATTAGGTAGCTTGGATCAGCCAACACCTTTTGATGCATACCTGCAGACTTCTGACGGGCGTCGTCTCGCCGATTTGCCAACACCTTCAAAGGAGCTTGGTGCTGCACTCACTTCATCATTGGTCTGGAATGGTGCCCTTGGAATAAAAGCAAATGGCGGAGTCAAACCAAAAATGTACACACCATCTAGATATGAATCTGGTTCATCAACATCGCACTTGGATGAAAGTACCTTTTCAAAATCTGGCCTTGATTCAGTAATGACCCCAAACCTTGATCCAGGAGAAGTATTTCGACAACCCGGTCCACTTCTTCTGGCCATGATGGAAGACATGCGCAACAAGCCACCAGCGGGTGTGGCAACAGAACTTCCACTTTCTCCTCGAAATGTTCAGGCTTTCACGGGTGATTCAACTGCACTAGTTTCTTTTGACCCACCAGTGAATTTACGAACCGCCCAAATCAGCGAATATGTTGTTAAAAACATCAAGACGGGTTTAGAAAAGAAATCCCTTTCTAGTCCCGTACTGATGAGTGGTTTAAAAAATGGTACTTCTTACACTTTTTCAGTTGTAGCAAAAAATGCTTTAGGCGTATCAGACCCGGTAACAACTAAGGCAGTTACACCACAGCCTGGTTGGAAGAGCACAGTTTTAGATAGCACCGCCGATGGGAAGAGTGTCGTAAGTACTACATTTAATGGCCAGCCAGCCATTGCGTACACAGACACAAAAAGGGGTGATCTAAAGCTTGCAACTTATGATGGCACGAAGTGGAAGAAAGCTACTGTCGATGGTTCTGGTGGCAGCAGTGGGCGCACAACTAACTCTATTTCCGGCTCTATTTCTATGTGTGTAAATGGCAGTGGAGTAAAACAAACACTTCATATTTTTTACAGTGATTCAACTGAAAAAGATCTTCGCTACGCAACTTACAACGGTAAGACCTTTACAATCGAAGTAGTAGATGGCAATGGCCCCGTGGTCAACGAATACACAGACCCAATTAGAGTACGAACATCCAGTGATGTAAGTGTCGCAAATGCCTGTGTCGCTACGGCTAGTGCAGTGCAGGTCTTTTATCGTGACGAAACACAAGGAGTGTTGCTTGGCGCAGTAAAGACAAAGACTTCCCCTTGGAAATATGAGTTACTTGATGGTGATCGCAAAACTGAGGGTCGCACTACAGGTGATGTTGGATTCCACTTACAAGCAATCTTTGATGGCAGCAAGGTTTATGTTGCATACGATTCTGTTGTGTCTATGAACCTTAAGAAAGAGATTACTTCTGGCGCAATTCGAATTGCAACACGTACAGGTATTGATCCAAATGCATGGATTTATCAAACTCTAGATATATCTACTGATGAGGCCTCGGTCTTTGGCTTTGATGTTGCACTTGCGAAGGTAGTGGGCGATGTAATGGCTACATGGTTAGCCGCATCAACTGTTACAGCACCAAAACCCAATCAAGTGCGTTGGGCCCTATTGAGTGATCCAACAAAGATTTCGAAGTTAACAACGGAGAATTTCGGAACTCCTGGCGAGTACTTAGTAACAGATGGAAGAACAATTATTTTTAATTGTCAGGAAAGATTATGTGCTCTGGAGATAAACAAAAAAGAGTTAGGCCAAGCGGCAATACGCTTAGTGAGCAGCACCCAAGGCTCTGAACCTACTCAGAGCGCTTGGGTAACTATTAATCGAGTGAAACATCTGCTTGCCACAATTAATGGCAAACTTGCACTTCTAAAGCCGTAATTATTACTTAGCGTTACGGCGCTGAATGCGAGTCTTCTTAAGAAGCTTCTTGTGCTTCTTCTTCGCCATGCGCTTGCGTCGCTTTTTAATTACGGAACCCATATGTCACGCTCTCATTTCTAAAGTTCGCACTGAGTGTGCGGGGGTTTAGGTTACCGCGTAAGTAGGGTAAATATCGAAACCGATTCTGCGCTTGAAGTAAGGGTTAAAACCCCTAGCTCCTTAGAAATGAGCAGGCCAAGCACTTCTTTTTGGCCTACGGGGCCGCTATGGGCTGCAGCAATAACACCTTTGGAGTCAAAGGTAAGCAATAACGGTGTTGGAGTTTTTGGGTTCCAATTCAATTGTGCAATTGCACCTGTTGAAATAAAAAATGCTTGAGTACTAGATGCAGAAAGTGCTGGGCCAGTTGAGGCAAATCGGTATGTCCACGTTGGTACAAAGGAAGTAGAAAACTTTGTAACCGCAGTTTCTGTTTTATTTGAAGCGGTTACTTCACCCGCAAGGAGTAATGAAGAAGAAGCGCTGTTCCAGATACGTTGACCTTTTGCAATGGAACTTCGAACCACGGATGTAATCTTTAATGTTTTCGATAATTTGACCAAAATTCCATCTTTTATGCCAGCTACTTTTTTGGCTGCCAGAGTTTCAGAACTAGAACCCACAACTGTAAAGCTTCCATCACTGTGTCGAACAATTGCATCCACTGTTGTGGAACCTGTACCGATCTGTAATAACTTTGAAAAGACACCAACTGGGTCTGCATTCACTAAGAAGCCAGCGTTCCCTTTGTCCGTTGCAATAATTCCAACTATAGATGTGCCACTCTTGTCGACACTTATCGCGGTTGGAAATAAGACAGAACTTGTTGGAAATGTCTGTGTAAACAAAAGAGAGCCAGTTGCGCTTACTTTCCAAAGAGCTATTGCTTGTAAATCGCCAATAGATGTAGCTGGTGGAATTACCGCCTTATCTGGATCTAAAGGCGTTGCAGTTGGTGAAGGTGCGATCAATCCCGTGGCAAGTGGAGTTGCTCCTGTAATCCAAATATCACCCAATAAATCAACTGCAGCAGCTGTTGCAATTGATGCAGCTGATTGATCTAACGATAAGTTCCAGAGCTCTTTGCCTGTTGAATCAATAGCCCTGGCATATGCTTTAGAAGCTTTGGTGCCGTAGACAATTATTGATTTTCCACTTACAACAGCGCCACTTACTTCTTCAGGTGTACCTATTGACGTTAAGAACTGTAATGGTTTTACACTGACCTTCTTAGGTGCGGCATGTGAGACTGGAGCAATCACTAGTGAAACAAGTACAACAAAAGCTACAAAGCGTTTCACGCTAATTCCTGCGAACGATCGCGAGCCGCCTTCATTGCAGTGGCAACAATTGAGTTGAGATCGCTTGAAGCAAATGAAGTGAGCGCGGCGGCGGTTGTCCCATTAGGGCTAGTAACATTTTCACGTAAAGTGGTTGGGCTCTTTCCAGATTCATCTAATAACTGTGCAGCACCAACAATTGTCTGAATAGTTAAGGTCGTCGCATCAGATTCGCTGAGGCCAAGATCTCTTGCTCCGGCAACCATAGCTTCCACAAATGCGAAAAAGTATGCTGGCCCAGATCCACTCGTCGCAGTAACTGCATCCTGTAAATCCTCGGTTACTTCAATCACTTTTCCGGTGGCGGACAAAAACCCAAACACAAATTGCTTTTGTGCATCTGTGACGCCTACACCCATTGATGCTGCAGCCATTCCGGCACCTACCAATGTTGGTGTATTTGGCATAACCCGAACAACAGAATTGCCAGTTCCTAATCCATTAGTGATAAATGAGATTGTCTTGCCAGCAGCAAAAGTGATTACAACTGCAGATGGGTTAATCGTTCCCTTGATTTCTTCAAGCACTCCAGCCATATCCTGAGGCTTAACGACCAATAACAGAGCATCTGCAGCTGCCACATTGGCTGCCAATGGTGCTTGTCTGATTGAATACTTTGCAATCAGCTCTGCGCTTCGATCTTCACGCTTTTCTGAAATCGTGATCAACTCTGGATTAACACCAGATGAAATCAATGCAGCGATCAAGGCCTCACCCATTATGCCGGCGCCAACAACTGCAACCTGTGATTGCTGATTCATGTATCAAGCCTACCTGTTATGCCTGTAGGCTCTGCGACTATGTCTGAAGTTAAAGCTGGATTTGCGCGTGATTGGGTTGAATTTTTTGACCCAAATGATGCTGAAACTATTTTCAAGTGCGACCTCACATGGTTAACCTCCTATTGGACATGTATTTACGGCGATGGCTGCCAAGGTGTTTTTAAAAGTCAACCATTTTCTGGATGTTGCACAGAAGGTGCGATGTACACAGATAAGGCTGATGAAGAGCGCACAATTAAAGCTGCTGCTTATCTAACTCCTGAGATGTGGCAGTTCTATAACGAAGCTCGCCCGAAGAAGCCCGGCGGAGATTTGCGAATTTCAGAAAAAGACGAAGATGGCGAACGCAAAACTCGCCGTGTAGATGATGGATGTATTTTCTTAAATCGCAAGGGTTACGAAGCTGAAGGTTTCACTGGTTCATTTGGTTGCGTGCTTCACCATGTTGCACAACGCGATGGAAAGCACTTTGCAGATACAAAGCCTGATGTGTGTTGGCAGTTGCCGTTGCGCCGTAGCTTTGAAACTCGCGAATACGGCGAGCGCGAATATTCAGTGACAGTAATCGGCGAATACGAACGCCTTGCCTGGGGCGATGGCGGCGAAGATTTTGATTGGTACTGCACAAGTAACAGCGATGCTCATGTTGGAACAGAGCCTGTGTATGTCTCTAACAAGTACGAGCTTGAACTTCTGATGGGTAAGGACGCCTATAACGAATTAGCGCGCCTATGTGATGTCCGCATGCAACATATCCGTGACTCTGCCGCCCGCAACCTTCCACTGTTCATCATTCAGCATCCAGCAACATTGGCTGCCCAGAAGAAATAGTCAGCCCCTTGTCATAGGGTTACCTCATGGCCAAGGTTGAAAAAGATCCATTCCGCTGCACCGAATGCGGTTGGACATCCCAAAAATGGGTTGGTCGCTGCGGTGAATGCCAGGCATGGGGCGTTGTCGAAGAAATTGCTGCGCCTAAGAAACTGTCGTTGGTTGCAGGAAATGTAACCGCTAAAGCAACTCCTATTGGTGATGTTGATTTATCTGCAGCTCATGCACGCCCAACAGGTGTTTCTGAACTTGATCGCGTTCTTGGTGGTGGCCTAGTACCAGGAGCTGCAATCTTGTTAGCGGGTGAGCCCGGCGTTGGTAAATCCACATTGCTGCTTTCAGTTGCTGCGCAATCTGCAGCAAAAGGTATCTCTGCACTGTATATAAGTGGTGAAGAATCTGCCTCTCAAGTGCGACTTCGCGCAGAGCGCATCAATGCAATCGACCCACAATTATTCCTTGCCTCCGAAACAGATCTAGGTGCGGTCATTGCACACATCGATTCTGTTAAACCACAATTGCTAATCATTGACTCGGTACAAACTATCGGCAGCTCTGCAGCAGATGGCGCACCTGGTGGAGTTACACAGGTTCGAGAAGTTGCTGGTGCACTAATCCGTATCTGTAAAGATCGTGACATTACTTTGTTATTAGTTGGACATGTAACTAAAGATGGATCAATCGCCGGTCCTCGATTGCTAGAACACATCGTTGATGTTGTTTTGCAGTTTGAAGGCGAACGTCATTCACGTTTGCGCTTAATCCGCGCAATCAAAAACCGCTTTGGTGCATCAGATGAAGTTGGTTGCTTTGACTTAAGTGATACCGGAATCGAGTCCGTGTTAGATCCAACTGGTTTGTTTACATCACGCCATGCAGAACCTGTGCCAGGAACGTGTGTCACGGTAACTCTCGAGGGTCGCCGGCCATTACTCGCAGAGATTCAAGCCCTTGTATCTGCCGGGCGTGAAAATGATTACGGAAATGCACGTCGAGTAGTTTCTGGTCTGGACTCTGCCCGTACATCTATGACACTTGCTGTCTTAGAACTCCGTGCACATGTGCGTGTGGGTGGTCGTGATGTGTATGCAGCAACAGTTGGCGGCATGAAAATGACCGAGCCAGCAGCAGATTTAGCCCTTGCTTTAGCGGTTGCATCTGCTGCAAAAGGCCTTGCTCTGCCTTCAGATCTCGTAGCAATCGGTGAAGTTGGTTTAGCTGGTGAAATTCGAAAAGTCAGCGGTGTTAACCGCAGATTGCAAGAGGCATATCGTCTCGGTTTTAAGCGCGCACTTGTTCCTACGGGATCAGATACAAAGATTGATGGCATGGAGATCGTTGAAGTTTCACGCCTCGATGCCGCTCTAAAACGGGTAAAAATCTCCGGCGAATGAGTTCGTTAGAAAAACCAATTCTTACCTGGTTTAAAAAGAACAAAAGAGATTTACCGTGGCGTGACACATCACCATGGGGCGTAATGGTGAGCGAATATATGTTGCAACAAACCCCAGTTAGCCGTGTTCTTCCTAAGTGGGATGAATGGATGCAACGGTGGCCGACTCCTAAAGATTTAGCACAGGCAACACCTGCGCAAGTAATTACTGCATGGGGTCGACTTGGCTATCCACGTCGCGCACTTCGACTACATGCCGCGGCTGAAATCATCGCGGAAGATTTCAATAACATAGTGCCCGAAGATCAAGAAACCCTTCAGTTGCTACCTGGCATCGGTGAGTACACCGCTGCAGCTATTGCAGCCTTTGCCTTTGAACAAAGATCACTTGTTATGGATGTAAACATTCGCAGGTTATTAGTACGCGCAATAGATGGCGAAGAACACCCAAAACCTGCACCGACCGCTCGAGAAAAAGCACGCCGCCTGGAAATATTGCCAACTAAGAACGCACATATCTGGGCTGCTGCGACGATGGAACTTGGCGCGCTTGTTTGTACATCAAAAAACCCTGCTTGTGAGCTGTGTCCAATAATTAGCCAATGTCAATGGCGTAAAAATGGTTATCCAAAAACTGATCTTGTTCGTAAATCACAAGATTGGCATGGAACTGATCGCAAATGCCGCGGCACAATTGTTCAAGCACTCCGCGAAAACGAGTCCTTAACTGAATCAGCAATAAAAAAGTTATGGCCTGAAGAATCACAGGTCGAAAAAGCCCTTAAAACACTGCTCGTAGACCAATTAATTCAAGCACTTCCGCGTAAGCGTTATAGACTTCCACAGTGATCCGTTACGCAACCAAAGCAGATGCACCGCGCATACATCAATTGATTAAAGATCTTGCTGAGTATGAGAAAGCACCACTAGAGGCAAAAGCGACGATCGAACAAATAGAAGAGACAATCTTCGGGGAAAATCCAGTTGCCTACTGCCATGTTGCAGAAGATAACGGCCTTGTAGTGGGAATCTCTATTTGGTTCCTCAACTACTCAACGTGGGTTGGCAAGCCTGGCATCTACCTTGAGGATCTTTATGTTGATCCCGCATATCGCGGCAAAGGTTATGGGTTAGCTTTCCTTAAAGAACTGGGAAAGATTTGCGTTGAACGCGACTACGAAAGATTGCAGTGGTGGGTGCTTGATTGGAACCAACCAAGCATCGACTTCTACGCATCCTTAGGCGCAGTGCCCATGGATGAATGGACTGTATATCGCGTTAGCGGAGATGCACTTAAAAAACTAGGAAGTTAATTAAGCAGTAGGAGCTTCAGCAAGATCTTCAGGAGAATCAGGTGTTGCCACCTTTGGTGCTCCTGCAAATGTGAAGACAGCTTCAGCGCCGACTCCCTCAACATCTACAACGATGATCTCGCCAGCCTTTAGCTCGCCAAACAAGATTCGCTCTGACAATCCATCTTCGATCTCACGTTGAATAACACGACGCAATGGACGTGCACCAAGCAATGGATCGTAACCACGCTCTGCAAGAAGATCCTTTGCAGCTGGTGTGAGTTCGATGCCCATGTCCTTTACCTGCAAACGATCATCAAGGTTCTTAAGCATTAAATCAACGATCTGAATGATTTGAGGCTTAGTCAACTGGTGGAAGACGATGATGTCATCAATACGGTTAAGGAATTCGGGGCGGAAGTGTGACTTAAGTTCATCACTTACCTTGCCCTTCATGCGCTCGTAATTAGTTATATCGTCATCACTGTTCGCAAAGCCAAGCCCGAGTGACTTAGAGATGTCACGGGTGCCAAGGTTTGTTGTCATGATGATGACAGTGTTCTTGAAGTCAACTGTGCGACCTTGTGAATCTGTTAGGCGACCATCTTCTAGAACCTGTAGAAGTGAGTTGAAAATATCTGGGTGTGCCTTTTCGATTTCATCGAAGAGAACAACTGAGAATGGACGGCGGCGAACCTTTTCTGTCAGCTGTCCACCTTCGTCATATCCAACATACCCTGGAGGTGCACCGAATAAACGTGAAGCGGTGTGACGCTCTGAGTACTCAGACATATCAAGTTGAATCAATGCATCTTGATCGCCAAACAAGAATGAAGCAAGTGTGCGAGAAAGTTCTGTCTTACCAACACCTGAAGGACCAGCAAAGATAAATGATCCACCAGGACGACGTGGGTCCTTGAGGCCTGCACGTGTGCGGCGAATTGCTTGTGACAACGCCTTGATCGCTTGATCTTGTCCGATAACACGGTTGTGCAATTCGTCTTCCATGCGAAGCAGACGTGCTGTCTCTTCTTCAGTTAACTTAAAGACTGGAATTCCAGTTGATGCAGATAGAACCTGAGCGATGAGTTCTTCATCAACTTCAGTTACCTTATCTAGATCAGTTGCCTTCCAATTCTTTTCAGCATCCTGCTTTTCGGTGATGAGAGTTTTTTCGTTATCACGCAAAGTCGCTGCTAGTTCAAAATCTTGACCATCAATTGCAGACTCTTTTTCCTTGCGTGCATTTGCGATTTTTTCATCAAATTCGCGAAGTTCGGCAGGTGCGGTCATACGCTTGATGCGAAGACGTGAACCTGCTTCATCAATTAGGTCAATTGCCTTGTCTGGCAAGAAACGATCTGAAACATATCGATCAGCAAGGTTTGCAGCAGCTGCAAGTGCGCCATCTGTAATTGAAACACGGTGATGTGTTTCGTAGCGATCGCGAAGACCCTTCAAGATCTCAATTGTGTGCGCCACAGAAGGCTCTTTGACCTGAATTGGCTGGAAGCGGCGCTCTAGAGCTGCATCCTTTTCAACATGCTTGCGGTACTCATCAAGAGTTGTTGCACCAATTGTCTGTAGCTCACCACGTGCAAGCATTGGCTTCAAGATGCTTGCCGCATCAATCGCACCTTCTGCAGCGCCAGCGCCAACAAGTGTGTGGATTTCATCAATGAAAAGAATGATGTCACCGCGAGATTTGATTTCTTTAAGAACCTTCTTTAAGCGCTCTTCGAAATCTCCACGGTAGCGACTACCTGCAACAAGTGCGCCTAGATCTAGTGAGTACAGCTGCTTATCTTTCAAGGTTTCTGGAACATCATTTTTGAAGATTGCTTGTGCAAGACCTTCGACAACTGCTGTCTTACCAACACCTGGTTCGCCAATTAGAACTGGATTGTTTTTTGTGCGACGTGAAAGAACTTGCATCACGCGTTCAATTTCAGTCTCGCGACCAATAACAGGATCAAGCTTTCCTTCGCGGGCAGCTTGTGTCAGATTGCGACCAAATTGATCAAGCACCAAAGATGTTGATGGCGTTCCTTCTGCGGGTCCACCAGTTTGCACAGCTTCTTTTCCTTGGTAACCAGAAAGAAGTTGAATAACTTGTTGGCGAACACGGTTGAGATCTGCGCCAAGCTTTACAAGAACTTGTGCAGCCACGCCTTCGCCTTCGCGAATTAGACCAAGAAGAATATGTTCGGTACCAATGTAGTTGTGACCTAACTGCAACGCTTCACGAAGTGAAAGTTCTAGAACTTTTTTCGCACGCGGAGTAAATGGAATGTGACCACTTGGTGCTTGCTGACCCTGTCCAATGATTTCTTCAACTTGTGCGCGAACGCCTTCGAGTGAGATGCCTAATGATTCAAGCCCTTTAGCTGCAACGCCTTCACCTTCGTGGATTAATCCCAAGAGGATGTGCTCTGTGCCGATGTAGTTGTGATTGAGCATGCGTGCTTCTTCTTGGGCCAACACAACAACTCGGCGGGCTCGGTCTGTAAAGCGCTCAAACATGGGCGGTGCTCCTTTGGGTCGATCTTCGGTTAAGCCTAATACCTGTGGGGCTACGCTCGCGAGGTGGATTGGATCTAGGTTGTACAACCCCAAATGTGGCGGGGTTATGCTGAAATCGGACTAAATCTAGGCGGCTATAGCTTTTTGAGCATTCGGATATTTCCCAGGGTATTGGGCTTTACCGATTCAAGATCAAGGAATTCGGCTACGCCGGCATCATAAGAACGCAAAAGCTCTTTGTAGACCTCTGGCTCGACTGGAGTTCCTTCGATAACTTCAAAGCCATGACGCCCGAAGAACTCTGTTTCAAAGGTCAAACAAAAGATCCGGTCAACACCTATGTCTCGTGCACGAGCAATGATTGATTCAAGAATTTGGTGACCAACGCCTTTACCACGAAGCTTTTCTGAAACTGCAACTGTGCGAACCTCTGCAAGGTCTTCCCACAAAATGTGCAATGCACCGCAGCCAACAACTTCATTACCTTCTACGGCAACAGTAAATTCTTGGACACTTTCATACAAAGTTACAGTTTCTTTTGTAAGTAGACGACCTTGTGGTGCATACGAATCAATCAATTGACGTATACCTTTAATATCACTGGTGCGTGCTGGACGAATTTGCATTAATTAATCTACTTCTGGTTTTACAAGTGGGAACAAAATTGTTTCGCGAATTCCAAGTCCGGTTAGCGCCATTAGCAAACGATCTACACCCATTCCCATTCCGCCAGTTGGTGGCATTGCAAACTCCATTGCGCGCAAGAAATCCTCATCAACTTGCATTGCTTCTAAATCGCCCTTTGCGCCAAGTGTTGCCTGCTCAACCAAACGATCACGTTGAACAACAGGATCGATTAATTCAGAATAACCCGTTGCAAGTTCAAAACCATCGATATACAAATCCCACTTTTCAGCAACACCTGGTAATTCACGATGTGCACGTACAAGTGGAGATGTATCAACTGGGAAACCCATAACAAAAGTTGGCTCAACTAGTTCGTGACGGGCAACATGTTCAAAAATTTCTTCAGCAAGTTTTCCTGTGATCCACTTAGGATCAATTTTCATACCTAGCTTTTCAGCAATCTTCTTTAAATCTGCAATCGGGGTAAGAGCTGTAACGGTTTCGCCGACACCGTTAGAAATAGCGTCATATAAGGAGATCTGCTTCCATTTGCCACCTAGGTCAGCCTGACGTCCATCATGATGTGTAACAACATGAGAACCAGCAACCGCCATTGCTGCATTTTGAACAAGTGAACGAGTTAAATCAGCGATAGACATCCAATCGCCATAGGCCATATAGCTTTCAATCATTGCAAACTCAGGTGAGTGGGATGAATCTGCTCCTTCATTACGGAAGTTACGGTTAATTTCAAAGACACGCTCAATACCACCAACAACGCAGCGCTTTAAGAATAACTCTGGAGCAATTCGAAGGTATAGATCCATGTCGTAAGCGTTTGAGAATGACTTGAATGGACGCGCGGCTGCACCACCATGCATTACCTGAAGCATTGGAGTTTCAACTTCGACAAAGTTCGCTTTATCAAATGTGTCTCGAAGTGACTTCATAACAGCTGGACGCATACGAGCATTGCTGCGTGCCTCGGGGCGAACAATTAAATCTACATACCGCATACGAACACGAGTTTCTTCAGACATTGGCTTATGGTCATTTGGCAATGGACGCAATGACTTTGAAGCCAACACAAATGAATTAGCAAGAATAGAAAGTTCGCCACGCTTTGAAGTAATAATC
>Ga0208718_1000131_pt1 | contig 13873 bp, 18 predicted proteins | sample LakMenE29Apr09ns_FD_150743 | JGI IMG/M metagenome (GOLD analysis project Ga0208718, IMG submission 150743) | Freshwater microbial communities from Lake Mendota, WI - 29APR2009 deep hole epilimnion ns (SPAdes) | ecosystem: Environmental > Aquatic > Freshwater > Lake > Epilimnion/Euphotic zone ...
TATCGATACGCGTTTTCGCTATATGTTGTTGCTTCTCTATCTTTATACATTTGTTGTGTTGGCGATGGTATGGAACTTATAGAATATAGATATACATATATAGATATAGATATATATGTCTTTCTTAATATTCTGTGATGATAGTAGTGTCATAATGTGGTGTCGCGGGGTTCGCGAGTTCTTTTTTACGTCGTTCAATGATTTCGTTGATTTCACTGAGTTCCGCTTTTCTTTTTACAAAGTCCGCTTCAAGAACGTCGCTCTTTTGGAAAAGACATTCAAACATTCTCTCTTCAAACGCCTTTAATTCCGCCTTCCGATTCTCAAACAGCCCCGTATCGTCTTGGTCATCCATTAAATCGAATATGGCTCTTGCTTCTTCAAGCGACATACGGAAGAACTCGCGTTCTGGGTGAATCCGACAATACGCGAAAAGCCTGTGAATCGCCGTAATTTTCTTGTCTATATTACAGACACGTTTCGCGTATTCGCATTTATACGGCGTGGGCGGTCGCCAGTTTCCAGTTAAACCGTTAATGTCATCAACGTGTATCTCAGGTGTCGTCGTCGTTGTCCCGATATTCAGTATATAAGGCATCGATTCATTCGAAACGCAATAGATGTAGCCAGACATCACTTGAATCTATATCTAATCGATATATATCTATTATCTATATATATCTATTATCTATATCTAATAAATAAATCAATTTTTTAGTGTTCCTTCTAACACGGGGATGATTTTACTATTATATATGTAATAGCCTTCGAACCGATTGTTGTTCTCAATCCATTTGAAGAGTTCGACGAACTTGCTAAACATAAGGACGTTCTCCTCGCCATATATAACATTACTCAAAGAATTATATAATACATTGTATCCTACCATAATATTATAATATATGTCGGCGTTGCATGTGAAATTGTGCGTAAATACGATATCCACGCGGTCTTCTAAGACTTTCATTTTCGCTATCATTCGCTTATTATAATCGGAAAAGGTATTCAAGCGGTATGTCAAGTAATTTCGCAATGTCTTATTCGCGGTGAAGAGCGGAAATAAATAATAACTGATGGTATCGCAATCAGGTTGCGTAGTATCTTCCAGTAAATGTTCGCGGTCTAAATAGATAATCTCATTCATCGTCCTGAAACCTTCTAACGCAGCGAGATGTTTGTATTTGTATTCGCCGCTATCGCTACCGAACATTCCTTTCGGTGGGATAGAATAGACGCACGTATTACTTGGATTATTCACCGCAAGATACAGGCGGTTAAGATATTTTATGCTACGGTCGTTCGCGAAATAACGAATACAGTTGGAGAAGACGTTCCTATATATCACAGACTGTATGTCGTCGGGCAATTCGTAGAAATAATTACGTTTAAACATTATAGATTTCGATTTCGATTTAATATATTACAAAATATAGTCTTATGTATCTAAAAAACTGATATATAAAGATTAGGTTTCTTCATTAATCGTCGCCGCTATGAATACATTAGTCGTCTCTCGCATTATAACTGCGTGGATGGTGTTGATATTAACGATATTGCTAAGTTATATCTTTGCGAATACAGAGCAATTTACAGGCGATACCTCGTTTTATCGGTTCGGACCGAATCCCGATTTAGTGATTCTTGGTATCACTATCGATACGCCCGATAAATATGGGCTTATCGTGTTATACGCGGTTCTCAATACAATTATTCGCAATCTCGACCATAACGTGATTGCCCCTTGGATAACTCTGAATGTCCAGAATATAAACGTGGCGGAACAAATAAAGGTTAAGAAGCAATATGAGATATCCATCATCAACACGATTTACTCGTGGTTCGACTGGCTTATCTATATTCATATGCTTCTCGCCCAAGTGGATATGTTTTTACTCGAACTAATTACGGATACGATAGCGATTTACTTTGTGACCCGTTGGTATATAAGGAATAGGGCATTGCTCCCCGTTATCACGGTAGCGACAGCAGCGACAGCAGCGACAGCAGCGACAGCAGCGACAGCAGCGGCAACCGAACAAGCCTTATAAAATATATGTATGTTAAATAGATTGTATATGCTAAGTTTTTTTGGTAATACTGTTGCTGATGCTAAGAGTGCGTTGAGTGCTAAGTTTGGTGATGCTAAGGATGCTGCTAAAACAAAGTTAAGTGATGCGTTAAAGAATTCTAAAATAAAACTTATTGAGATAATAGAAAAACAAATTGAAGAAATAGATGCATTCCTTGCCAATAAAAATGTAGAATTAGATGCGTTTAAAGAAAACCACACAAAAATAGCGAACGTTATAATAAAAATTAAGAAGAGTCTTACCGACGAGACTGGCGATACAAATCGACGTGTTGAGTATTATGAAACATACGAAGACATAGGAAATAATAAAATAACGACAGAAGAATTAACATTACAAGAAGTAGAAGGAAAAAAGGCTTTACAAATCGGTTTTTGCGTTAGGTTGTTTAAAGAAAACGAATATTTGTTAGCGTCTTTACACGAAATTAGAGGGAGTATTGGAACAAATATTATGGAGTTATTGATAACGAACAATGATATAGTAAGACCCAAAAAGGTTGATATATACTTTGATAATGTTCTCGATACTTTAAATACTTATTTAACTGACAACAATAACAAACCCCAAGAAATATCAGTCGAACGATTCGCAGAACTAAGAAACAAATTAACCAATCAATCAGATACGTTGGGAAATTATATTCTTCCTAAATGCGTATTAGTACCTTATAAAAGACTTGTAAAGACTGTTGGAGGCGGTTCTTATAAGAAAACAAAGGGAACTAAAAAAATAAATGCGTTAAATAGAGGGATGCGAGGTGGCGGTGTTGTGGAAAAACAATTAATAGAATTAGAAACGTTCTTTGTAAAACATAAGGGATTAGAAGATTTACTACAAAAACGCATAGCATTAGATGTGGTATTAGACAACCTTTATAAAAATACTCTACGTCTTGCTTTCGACAAAAATGGGATATGTGAATATTATGAATCATACGAAGACATAGGGATAACGAAAAGTAGTTTAACATTATCAGAATCCAACGCACAAGATAAATATAATTTACAAATCGGTTTTCGCGATAGTTTAATTAAAGAAATTGAAGCAATTAAAGCAGGTATAAGTAAAGAAGAGATAGATGGTATAAGAAAAAGATATGAAGATAAAGTTTATGAGGTAAGTTTAGAAAAAATATTGAAAGATATTAGCATTATAGACAATCCCGACAAATCTTTTACTGGTTCTGTAAATTCGTTAATCGGTGTAACAAGCGCCCCCCAAAAAGAACAGAAAAAAAATTTGTTAAAGTTTTTGAAACAATTAGAATATTTATTTGAGACTAAATCTAAATACATTAAAATAGAGAAACTCCCAGCAATGATTAGCCCTCACTCCAAATTTACAGGCGGTTCTTATAAGAAAACAAATAAGAAGAATATATTAGGAAAGGAAAGATGTATCTATAAGAAATCAGGAGATAGAAAGGAGTATATAAAATACAAAGGGAACTTCATAGCAGTCAGGGAATACAAGAAATTACTGAAAACTCGATAGACATCAGATTCATTTGTTCTATTTTCTTAGCAATTATAATAAATATTGATTGATGTTTATAAAGATATAGCAAAGCAAAGCAATGAAATCCGCGGATTCGATGTTTCTTCCAGTAATCTTTCTCATCTTCTTCACGGCACACGCGATGGCGTGGCTAATGTCGTTTTGTTCTAAAAGACAGAACGACGGATACGGCGACGGAGACGACGATGACAATGCCTATGTCAATCCGTATCGAATTGTTCCTCGTAAGGAACACGAAAACTATATACGCTATGAACGCCAAATGTATCTTGACAGTCTTAGAAAATAAAATAAAATATGTTTGAATGAAAGATATCTATATGTATATATTTTTTATTACGCGTCGCTACGCGGCTACGCATTCGGTAGCAATTCATAAATGAAGTTGTTTAGTTCCGCATAATCACTCATCGGGCGATAGCAATGGTAATCTACGAAATGTCCCGCCGCGATTGCGTCGCGTAATTCCACAGTCATTCGAAACGTATCCCTCGATAGCCGATTGAACTTCGTTTTTTCTTCATCGAGGCATACGAGATTGTTCGTCTTCTTCTGCCACGCCATCACCTTCTCGTATAAATAGAGTTGGTCTATGAACCACCCTTGCTTCCCGATACCCTCCTCAATCACGTTGTTTCGCGAAATATCCGCAATCATATACCGAATATCCTCGACGCTATGGACGTCGAAGATATCCTTCCATATTTCAGGCGTAGCCGCGTTATAGCACATCGCGATGGACTTGTAAATGAAACAATGGTCGCCTCGATAATAGATGAACTTGCTATTGTCATATTCCTTTATATGCTCGGTGTAATACGTTTTGTTCGTCGGCAAAATATCCATATCGGTAATCAATACGCCGTTTTTATAATTCAAGATACACGGATAGAGCAGACGGATGAATTGCGACGTAAAACTGGTTAGCACGTTCTCGACTGGCTCAAACAAAATAATATGACGTTCATATTGCTTATATTCATCGGGGATTGCTTTTGCGATTAAAACAATCTTCACATCGATACTGGGGTATAACTTGTTCCACGTTTTAATAAAAATGGGGATGAACTCCAAATACAAGGGATTTTCATTCACGGCAGTCAAAACGCAATCTAATTTCATTTTATTTATGTTTAAATTAATGTTATGCCAATGTTTTATATATCTTTATCATTACAAATGCTCGTAATCGTCGGTAATGCCAAGGATATCGCCATTCGTATCGAATGTCGTCGCCTTCTGTTTATTTTTCAATAAATTATATTTAACTTCGAGTTTATTATAGTATTCGCGGTTGTAATGCGTATTCAGTAAAAGTTCGTTGTATTTCCATTCCAGACTGTTATAGCGACGACACAAATCATCATACTTCTTTTTTACATATCGCAGTTCCCGTTCTTTGCTGTCGCTCAGGATTTTCTGTTTATTGATTTTATCTTTCAAATATAATGTGCTATTACTGTAATCGTCGTTGTAGTCCTTCGTAAAGATATAGTATAGGCTATTATACATATCAGTAGATGATGTATATATTATATATTTATATAATAATTATCTAATTCATTCGAATAATCTATTCATTCGAATAATCTATTCATTCGAACGAAGGGACAATCACAGTATAACCGTTCTCTATCACAGTGTCAAATCGATACAATGGAATCATATCCATTTCTAAATTATTTAATACTAAGTATTCTTTTACAAGTTTATCTGTGAAATAAATCAATTCAATCCACGTCGTAAGAAAGTCCTTCAACAGGTAGTATAAGGGTATGTCATATAATGATAAGGTCATTCGAATACACGTAGCCTCCTTAAAAATCTCTGGGAGTTCGGTGATAAGGATATTGTAATGATACCTTCTAAAATTATTCTCAGTTATCTTCGTCAAGTAATACATTTCTTCGTCTAAGTAATCACTGTCGCCATATTCGTTGCCGTTGCTACCGCCACTGTTGCTGCCTATAATGCCAAGTGATGTGAGATTGAAGATGTCAAGCGACGCGTAGTGTATCCAGATATCATCATTCATAATTTTTCGAATCATCTTATTATAATATTTGCGATTCCTTTTGTCATTATGGGAAAAAACAATATCTTTCATACAATCGTCATATATATACTTGTATATCTGTGTGTATATATCCGTTGGTATGATATGTAAATAATTCATTTAGTTATGCTATCTATATAAAATAAGTTTATATCAAAATATATAAATAGATATATATACACGGCTATGCTAAGCGACTGCTACACCGCCTAATACGGTTGATTGTTGTAATCCTTCCAGTCCTTGTTGATATTGCGACGATTCTTGTAGGATAGCCGAGCATCCTTGTATCGCAAGGCAGACGCCTTCGAACTCTTGTTATCGACGCCATCATTTCTCTTTAAGTAGCGAGGGATTTTCTGGACGTCTTCAAAGTCCTCCTTGCGATTCGCATAAGAGTTGAAGACGCGATAACTAATCTTGTTGCTGTTGCCGTTCATTTTGTGTTTTACTTGTCTATTATATAAGGACGAGAGGGTATCAATTTTTATCTTTTTATTTATAAAAAATGATTCCTTCTTCTTTATATAATAATTAACAAGAAACGATGATGAAGACTGAGATGGCGAAGAATGAGTCCGCGAAGACTGAGATGGCGAAGACTGAGATGGCGAAGAATGAGTCCGCGAAGACTTATGCTCCTAAGGAACTCGACGAGACGATGAAGGATTTGTTGCGAAATATCAACCGTTGCTGTATGAAAATCAACGAACAACAGAACCTAAACTGTACGTTCAAGAAACTCGATTTCCTTGTGGCGGAAGGGTTTTACGACGACGAAGCGAGAAGCGAGAAGCGACGAGAGACGAGAGACGAAATAAAAAATGATAATAATGGTATATAGAGATTGCCACTACTGTATTGTATAGGGGGTATGGGTATGAATGCGATTACGAAACCGCATCTATTAGATGCGAAGGATTGTTGGTTTCCCGAAGATATCGTGATAAAGATTAACAATATCATTTGCGACGAATATATACAGAAGATATATGAGCGACTTGAAGCGAACCTTATACGAAATATAATAAAGATATTCTTGAATGACAAGCAACTCGCCGACTTTCTATATTACTATGGGTATCAAACGTATTACTTTAATTATAGTTCGACGGTTAATTTTGGTATTTATGGCGAGACTCTTGCCAATTTAGAGTGGGGCGATTACGAAACCAATACGTCGCTCGAAGATTACGTAGGAATCCACGATGATATCACGATGCCTTATATGTTGAATATCCCCAATGATACGGTGGATGTTCTATTAGCGGAAATTGATTTTTATAAGTTTGACGTGAATGTATATTCTACGAAATTGACACTGAATGAAACCATTTGGATTTTCAATCACTATGCTACGCACGATAACAAGATATTTCAAGATATACCCGAATGCGACCACGACACAGGAGTCGGCAGCGTCCGAGGCGACACAGGAGACCGAGGCGACCTAAGCAATATCGCGAACTTTGAGATACATCCAGTAGATACCTACAAATCCGTATATGACTATGACAACGAGGAGTTTGCGACAGTATGGAATCTATTCAATCGCGGATTCATAAAAATAAACATCTTCAAAATCATCTATATCTATTGCTATAACGCGTCGATTGAGAATACCATTCAGCAATACTATACGATGCTTGGAGGCATTGGGCGTGTCCCGATACACATCGACCATTCTAAGTTATTTCATAAGGCGTGTTTCAATATTATAAAATATTTCAATATAAAAATGAAGAAAGCGGTGAAGGATAGCATCACACTCAGTTATTTATACGCCATCTACGCGGACGACGATATTGGAGTATATTTTAACGAAGACCACGAAGAACAAGAAAACAGGGCATTTGATATTCTTCACGATAACGGATTGCTTACATCAAAATCAGACAATCTCAATGATATACTCGACTTAATATACGTATCTTATCTGCGATAATCTACAATGATTCCGTCGCATCATTCGCCTTGTATCGCAAGATACTTTTATTATACATCTGAAAGTTCGAGATACTGCTTAGCTGCGGACTTAACATCTTATATAACGCTGCTTTCGCTGCTTTCGCTGCTTTCGCTGCTTTATTTTTTACATTTACATTCGTTCCATCACCGTTATCGTCAGAGAATCTGTTATACGATATCAAGCGTCCTTGTCCGAAATAAAACGCATCTTCCATTCTTATTTTGTTATTATATAAGAATAAAAAGCGAACGAATCATTTTTTACCAACCGCCGCGAAGACGCAAAACGAGATGAAGGGTGCTTTCTTTTTGGATATTATAATCCGCCAATGTTCGCCCGTCTTCCAACTGCTTCCCCGCGAAAATCAAGCGTTGTTGGTCGGGCGGTATCCCTTCTTTATCTTGGATTTTTGATTTAATCATATCAATCGTATCCGAAGATTCGACTTCGAGCGTTATTGTTTTCCCTGTCAAGGTTTTCACGAAGATTTGCATTTTCTTTCTTACTTTATATATTCACATATAATTTTTATATCATCTTGCCAGTATAGCCTAAACTCTTGACGTTCGAAGAAACTTCGCTCGGATTCCACGAGATATAAAGCAGGTTCTGGTTAGGCTCAGGTAATCTCTGGACGTATAGCCCGTTCTTTCGCAACGCATCCACGATGTATTCTATACAATCGGCGATTTTATATAAGGGCTTTCCGTATATATAAAAGGGGACTTCGTAGAAGATATTCATACCGCCGATAGTCGCGGTTTGCTTGATTTTTTTATGACATACCTCGATAATCTTGTCGAACGTTTGGTATTTCACGTGTTCCTTCTTGTCTTTTAGAGTATATAATTCGCTCAATAATATTCGCGGAGGCATCGTTATTTATTACATATTTAATATATAATTTTTATTGCGATTATAACTTAGTCTGCTGCGACGGCTGCGACGGCTGCGACGGCGTCGGCTTATAACACCTTGATTTTATTGTCCTCCATATCATCTACGCTAACCAAGTTATACTTCGATAACTTGTTGTCGCCCGTGCTTGTTACGGCAACCTCCGTATTAAACCCCTTATTATATAAGGACGTTATCATATCCTCGTTAATCGCATAGTTATAATACTTGACATCGGCGGTTCGCAGGGCAGTTTCTTTGGATACTTCTTTATAGGGATTCATAGTTTTCTTCACAATCGTATCGTTGATTCGCGGATTGATATAGAAATGCGAAGCATTGTTTCGAAAAGTTGCGGAATATCGCTTTGAGTCATATTTCGTCTCAACCTTCTTATCTAATAATTTAACACCATTAATATACATCTTACACGACGCCCGATTTAGCGACAATATATTATTGCTGTCCGCGACTTCTCGCATCACTATTGAAACCATAAACCATTTGTTGTTAAACTCGATATCGTAGATGCCAAGGATATTCTTGTTTTTTTTCTTCCAATCCGCATTACTGCCCAAATACGTACAATCACTATACTTAGAACCGTGCTGATACGAATCGCTACTATATATATTATTATAATCTATCGCGATTTTTGTTCCGTCTCCGCTTAATCGTATAAGCGGGTTCTTCGTTAATATAATGGGGTTCGACGGTGTAAGGGTATTCGCACAATTGAAGTTCGTCTTATTATTATAATAGAGATTCTTCTCTCCCTTTAAAAACAAAATAATATCTTTCATCATATCTGGGTCTGTGCCTCCGTCTATATCTCTAAGTTTTTGCTGGTCTATATTCAACCAGAAGTTATAGGAATACTCGGCTCCGCCTTCTTGATTGATGGACGGTTTGATATTCTTATAGTTTAACGCGGACGGGTCGGTCGTGTTAAACTTCACCTCGCTATTGTTAAAATCATACGTCCCGCTCAAAATATTAACCTCCTTACGTATATCGTTCTCTCCTTGAAACATATTTTGTAGTTCGATTAAATAGATATTATATCCTATATACCCCATCAATAACAATATTACGAGGGATATAATAACTTGAACTAACGGGTAATTTTCTAACATTCTTATTCTTATTATCTATCTTATCTATTTTAAATATGGAAATTAAAAAAATAATTAAAGAACGCCGTTGCCCCGCCGCAACTGCCGCAGCTGCTTCTTATTGAACATTGTTTATCTTATATACGGGATTACGTAGTCCGTAACTAACGATTCCCATACTTGTCAGTAATCCGTTGAGCGGTCCCTTCGTGTATTCTTTGTATATATCATTCTTATTTAAGTCATAGTTATAATACGAGAACTTAGAAAGTAATCCCGAGAATCCAGCAGCACCAATCGCCGTATTCGATATATTGCCTCCGACAAACAAAGTATCCACCTTGTTTTCAAAGCCGAGTTCGTGGAGCGTTAAGGTTTGTTTATCTTGGTCTGCCAATTCACCGTCAATATACGTATAAACCAACCCGCCATTCACGTCGGAGATGACGATGACGATATGAACCCATCGTTGTATCGGCACATACTTAATCGTTATACCGCAGTTGCTACCAGTGCCACCAGTGTATGTTAATATATCGGGAACTTTGCTGCTTGTTTCGCGTGTATCAGTTAGTAATGTCGATTCACCTAAGTTATCTTTCTTAGGGGCAAAGCGGACGTGTATTTTATTTTCGGTTTTATCTAAGAATATATAGGGACAAGCGTTCGTAATCTGTCCTGCGTCTTTTCCCAAATGAGCGATATGTCTGTATGCACCAGTGTATTTATCAATATCGTTGATATATATCCAGAACCCATAGGAACGCTTGATGCCGTTCGAGTTCGGTAGAGACTTTGTGATTTTAAACTCAGATAGTTCGTTACAAATGATAGGCACTTCTGTTCCTTCGACATCTATCTTTTGCTGATACAGGATGTTGTCGGTAATGATATAATACAGGAAATAGGCGACGATAACCATCACTAAAAATACGATAACGATTAAATAAAACATATTCTCATTCACACTCGTGATATTGGCGAACGCCTCCTTGATATTATTGACGGACGCAGCGGTATTATCGGCAATCGTAGTTCCCGTTCCCGTTCCCTGAGGGGCATTCAAGAATTGTGGAGTTCCAAGAGTCGCAGTAGTCGCCGTGGTCGCCTGAGGATTCTGGGGCATAACCCCGTCCATCGCGTTTGACATCGATGCTAATATCCCTGCGTCGTTATTTAGAGGTGTCTTGGTTGCTTCCATTATTATTTATTTAATTATCTAATTAAAGGAAATAAATTTTCTATTACATAAACTAATATGATAATTTGAAATTTGATATAAGGGGAACTTCTTCCTATTGTAGTTGTTCTTTATATTCTTCTTCTGTAAGGACAAATAACTAAGCATCTTTGTAAAATTGCCGATATTCGATGCGACAGAAGCGTTCTTTTTGTATTTGAATAGGGACAGGTAATATACCTTGGACGCGAACAACTCTACGCAAAACTCGATGTTATCCTTGAACATATAGTAATCGTATAAACACATTATATTCATAAAACTCTTATAATATTCATTGTAATTATTGAGCGATAAAATGCGATTATTTAAGTTCATAATTAAGTTCTCGTGAAATTTCAAAGGTATCATCCACGGGTCTTTTAGGAGGATTCCTTTCGTTTGATGGCGGTTAAAATCATTACTATATAGGATGTTGATATCACTCGCATTCTCGATATTATCGCTATATAAATGGTCGTTGTTGAGATTACTCATATCACGAAACAGTTTATTCAAATTGCCATTTGAGTTCAAGCAACACTTGGCAATTGTAGCGGAATCCTTGCCTTCCTTCATTTTCATTAGCGACTCCGTAATCTCATTGTTATTCGGGACGGATAATAGATGCACCACGCATAGTTTTTTGATATCCCCGATTTTCTTTATGATATCATTATTCGAGATACAAATGATAGGGATATTCTTTAATTTATTTTCTAATAATATCTTTAATAGCGTGATATTGATTGTTTTGTCCGATATAAATAACGAATCGAAGTTATCGATAATGATAACCTTCTTCTGAAAGTTATTTGTGAGTATCTGGATGAACGAAGAAGACGTGGATTTATAGATGATGTCCTTTAAAAACTGCGAGTTATAGCAATTGTTGTTATCGATTAGGATAATCTCGTAATTTAAATACTTGCTGATGCTATGTATCGAATAGGATTTACCGATACTCGTGGGTCCCGCGACAATGACGCAACTTTCTGTGGATATTTTCGCGTCATAATTAAACGTCCGCAACCATCGCAGTATATCGCTATATATCGTATGATTACCGCACAACCCCCGTATGAACTCCTTGTCATTCTCGGACGCGACGGTAGCGTCCCCTGTGGCGTCCTCTGTGGTTGCGGTAGCGATGGCATTGGCAACCTTAGCGGACTTCGTAGCCTTGGTAGCCTTGGCAGTCGACTTGACAGTCTTAGCAGTCTTGGCGACGGACGCTTTTTTCTTTGGGGCTTTCAGGGATTGTTGAACTGCCATTTATTTTATAAATTAAATTATGTATATATCATTTCAATGATTAAGATTAATATATAGGATAGTATCGCAATAAATGGAACGAATAAAATCAGCGGTAAAATGCTACTTGTCTCGCTATTTTCAATCCCAAAGCATCTTATATTTCCGTCCTTGTCGAAGAATAGATTAGGTTGAATGGCAAACAAAACGCCGAGAAATACTATATATATTAAAAGCGTTATGATTTTTCTCGAAAGCATTCTTTATCTATTATTTTAATAAGGAAAGAAAAAAATGTATTTGACGTATATCTCTTTGCTACTTCTGTTCATTATTTTGGCGGCGGTAATCATCCAGTATAATATTGCGTGTGCCGAGCGAACGGAGCGGTTTATCAATAACCCGATAACCATTTCAGAGAACGTTTTAAATATTGACGCGAAATCAGGAGACCATATTATCGTTGATGGCAAAAATATCGCGAATATCGTGGATGCGATTAAGAAAACAAATCGACTGAATAAGGATACCGTAAGCGAAGGCATCAAAGAGCCAAGCATATTAGCGACAATACGGAGCGATTCAAACCTACAATTATTAATAGACCCTTACATCAATTATTATGTTTTAAAAAATACCGCGTCTGTCGGCAATTACAAAGAGGGCATCTTCGTATGTCTTAGCCACAAAGAATTACGCGACAGCGACTGCATCTGGGACTTGAAAAACAAAGTCGTCGCATATTTATTTATGAGCGATTATTTATTCATTCAAGCACTCATCAAGGGATACAACATCGACATAAACGATGTGTATATAATAAAAATAACCTATTTGGATTTTCAAAATACCGAGAAAATGTTCGATTACCTATTTACCTATATGGTGATGGATAGCGAATATATGAAGTTTATTTGCGAACAGCGGTATTTCATAAACGGCATAAAAGATGTGGATATTCATCGTATCAAAGCATACTACCCATTTATAAAAGAAAACTATAATACCGTGAAGTATTACTACGAAAAGAGCGAAAGCAGCGAGAGCAATAGCAGTAATAAGAAAAATATATATATTAGTTCCGTGAAAAGCCTATTACCGATTATGAGTTATGCTATCATCAGTTCCGTCGAGAACTTTATCACCCGCTTAGAGATGCCAAGCGATTACATAGAAGCCGTCAAAGAAGCCTATTATACGAGCGATAAAAAGCAGGGCGGTGGCAGCGGTAGCGGCAGCGGTAGCGGCGGTTATTACGGATGCTACGGGAATAGCGAGATTACAAATAAGTTTGAGTGCGATTCCTATTATAATATTGATGGAACTCCAAAAACCTATTATAGTTTGTGGGACAAGCGATGTGTCGCCGATGCGGAATGCCCGTATTACAAATCAAATACGAAATATCCGAACAATCGAGGCGGTTGTATCAACGGTGGGTTTTGCGAGTTCCCTGTTGGCGTGAAGAGACTGGGCTATACGAAATATAACGATACGAACCTGAATACCCCTTTGTGCTATAATTGCGAAGACAAAGGGAAGCCCGATTATGTATTCGAGAATGATTTTAGCGAACGAGTAAAATATAAATCAAATACAATAATTTCCTTATTAGATTATAGAGGGAATGAGTAATATAGATATACTTATTACAATAAGTAAAGTATTATCTATTCTATTGATATTAACCGTATTTAATTTTATTATGTATCAATACTTGACAATCGATAAAGATATTCTGAATGCGAACGC
>Ga0208718_1000132_pt1 | contig 13776 bp, 8 predicted proteins | sample LakMenE29Apr09ns_FD_150743 | JGI IMG/M metagenome (GOLD analysis project Ga0208718, IMG submission 150743) | Freshwater microbial communities from Lake Mendota, WI - 29APR2009 deep hole epilimnion ns (SPAdes) | ecosystem: Environmental > Aquatic > Freshwater > Lake > Epilimnion/Euphotic zone ...
TAGTTTTATTTTAAATAAATAAGATATAATAAATTAGATATACGCCATTACAACAGGATATCATTAGTCGTTGTATTGGGTTAATAAATTAATTAATAATTTTATAATCAGTAGTTTGCGTTTTTATATTTTAAAAATGCAAATAGGTCAATATTAGTTTTGTATAGTTTTTATATCCTTACGACACTATAATTATTTATTTTCAATGATTATATTTGAATAAATTCATACGATAAAAAAATAATGAAAAACAGTTTATACTATTTTCTTTTTTTGATTTTAATATCCTTTTCAAATAGTGCTTTAGGGCAAACATTAACTAATGGAAATTTTGAAACAGGAGGAAATGGAGTAGGTTTTCTTATTAACGGGATTGGATACACGCAAATTAATCCAACTACGGGCTCAAGTACCTCTGGAAATTATGCAATTACAACCAATCCACAATTATTAAATTCTAATTTTATTTCTGGTGGAGACCACACATCAGGATCAGGAAGAATGCTAGTTGTAGATGGAAACACTACTGCGGGATCAAGATTATGGTCTAGTACCTCAACAGGAGGAGCATTAACCGGATTTACCGCCGGAAACGTATATACGTTTAGTTATTGGATAAAATCGGTTTCAAATGATGTAACCAATAATGCTACACAAGCAAATATTAATGTTTTTTTTGTGAATGCTTCCAATATAAATCCTGCAAGCACTAATAGTTATGCGCCGCTTCCAAGTCAAGGCTGGACACAAGTAAGTTATTCTTTTACGGCAACTAACAATAACGCTCTTATTGAATTGAGAAATAACAATTTGAGTGTATTAGGAAATGACTTTGCTATTGATGACATCACACTTACCCCAGGAGCACTTCCATTAACTCTAACTCAAACCTCAATAAATCCAACGTGTCCAACCTCAATTGACGGTTCTATAACTGGAGTTGGCGGGGGCGGGGCATTGCCGTATACTTTTTCATTAGCAACAACTACTTCTACTATTTCAAATTCTACAGGGATTTTTAATAATTTATCTGCTGGAACTTATACTATTTCAATTCAAGACGCTGCAGGGGCAACGGTACCTCCGATGATTGTGATATTGACCCCTCCAAATGATATAACGATTAGTGCACCAACCACAATTTGTGCCGGATCCTCAACTAATTTATCTGTAAGCGGAAGTCCAGATCCTTATTTATGGACCGCAAACCCTCCGGATCCTAGTTTAACCGCTGCTAATAATACAAGCACTACGCCCACAGTGAGCCCCGCTACCACCACCACTTATACAGTAACCTCGGGAATCCCAGCGAATCCGGTTAATTTAATCTTAAATGGTGATTTTACTTTGGGAAATGTTGGTTTTCAAACAGATTATATAAATTATAATGTTGGAACCGTTCCTGGTTCAGGAGTACAAGGCGCCTACGGAATTGTAACCAATCCAAGAAATTGGTTTAATCCATTTTCAAATTGTGGAGATCATACTACATCTAATGGGAATATGTTAGTTGCTGATGGTTCCACATCCGGTACAGCAAGAGTTTGGTATTCTCCAGCGCCAATTACAGTTATACCCGGTAAAAACTATACATTCAGTTATTTCTTAACTTCTGTAGTAACTGGTGGCCCAGCAAAATTAGAAGTATTAATTAATAACATTCCAATTGGACCTTTGGCAACAGCACCGTCTAGCCCATGTTTATGGAACGAGCATACTTATGTTTGGAATTCTGGCGCTAATACTAGTGCTATTATCTCAATAATTGACAGAGAAACGTTTGGTAATAATGATTTTGCAATTGATGATCTTTATTTTAGAGAAACCCCAACTTGTAATTATCAAAAGTCAGTAACTATTACTGTTAATCCGAATGCTACCCCTACCATAAGCAGTATCACACACCCAACCTGTTCAACAACTGGAAGCGTCGTTTTGACTGGATTGCCTTCGGGAAATTGGACTATAAATCCAGGAGGAATTACAGGGAATACCTCTTCTATAACAATATCGAATTTAGTCTCAGGGACTTATAATTACACTGTTACCAATGCTAATAATTGTACTTCATCGCCAGTAAGAGTTGACATTAATCCAATTCCAAGTAATGTTACTCCAACATTTAATACTATTTCACCAGTTTGTGTCGGTACCACTATTTCACTTCCTTTAGTTTCTACTAATGGCGTTAACGGGACCTGGGCTCCTGCATTTAATCCTAATGTTACTACAACCTATACTTTTACCCCAAATCCAGGAGAATGCGCAACTACAGCATCAATACAAGTAGTTGTTTCGCAGATTCCTTCAGTTACTGCAACACCTAACAGCGAAACAATTTGTTCTTTACAATCAACAGGGATTACATTAACAAGTTCAATTTCAACAACAACATTCAGTTGGACCACAACAGCCATTGATGTTTCAGGTGATTCTTCAGGAACAGGGAATGTGATATCACAAGTTTTAACCGCTACGGGCACATTGGTTGGTAACGTTCAATATACTATTACACCAACCAATATTGGTTGTTCTGGAGCGCCGATAAGCGTTACCGTTTTGGTAACTCCCAAACCAACATTAATCGCAACTGCGGCTTCCAACTCCATTTGTTCTGGAAGCGCAACCGCTATTAATTTAGTTGGTTCAATACCGAATACTAATTTTAGTTGGAATTTAATTCAAAATAATGTTACAGGAGGCTCAATAGGAACCGGAAATGTAATTGCCCAAACATTAAATACAGTCACTAACTCTTCAGGCGAAGCAGTTTATGCAATTACCCCTTTGGTAAATGGTTGTAGCGGAATTACCACTACAATTTCTATAATTGTGAATCCAATACCGGTTGCCGTAATCAATCCTGCAGGAGGACAAACACTTTGTTCAGGACAAACAACTGCAATATCTTTTTCGAGCCCAGTAATAAATACTGTTTTTAATTGGACAGTAAATCAAACTAATTTAAATGGTGCTTCATCCGGTTCTGGAACAACCATTGCGCAAGCACTATCGGTAATTCTACCTGCAGTTGGATCCGCAACTTATGAAGTTACCCCAACATCAAATGGATGTATAGGAACACCTGTGCAAGTTTCGGTTAATGTTAAACCAATACCTGATTTTTCAGCAGTTCCTACTCAAGGACCTATTTGTTCCGGGGATACCACTTCAATGGTATTATCACCAAGTCTTGCAGGCACGGTGTTAACATGGACAGTTGTTCAAAATGGGGTAAGAGGCGCTTTAGGTGATTCGGGAACGTCGATAATACAAGTATTGGAAACTACCGGAAACGATATTGGGAATGCAATTTATACCATTACTCCTGAATTAAATGGCTGCGTTGGAAACCCCACTTCTGTTACTGTAATTGTAAATCCATTGCCTCGACCTTCACTTACCGGAGGTAATATTTGTGTGGATGCGCTTGGAGTATCGTTCCTTAATTATACTCTAGATAGCGGGATTAATAATACAGACTATACCTTTCAGTGGTATTTAAATGGGGCATTACAAACAGGTTCTAACAATACTTTTGTGGCAACTGCGGCTGGAAATTATTCTGTAATAGCAACCAATGTATTAACTGGCTGTGTTTCTTCAAGTGTTTTCGCAACAGTTACTTCATCACTTCCTGCAACAAGTGTTTCTGCCATGAGTACGCTAGCTTTCGATCAAAATGCAACAATAACAGTAACTGCTTTAAATCCGAATCCAAATTATCAATATGCACTAGATTATGGCGCATTACAATTTTCTAATGTTTTTTCTAATGTAAATCCAGGAAGCCATATTGTAACTGTAACGGATACTAACGGATGTACTAATCTGAGCACCAACGTATTTATTATTGGTTATCCAACTTATTTTACTCCAAATAATGATGGATTCAATGATTATTGGAATGTTATTGGATTAGAAAATCAACCCACGGCTACTATTTTTATTTACGACCGTTATGGTAAATTACTGAAACAAATTAGTTCTAAGAGTTTGGGTTGGGACGGAACCTATTTAGGGGCGCTTTTACCTACTTCAGATTACTGGTTTACAGTTGAGTACATCGAACCGCTAACCACAGATCTTAAAGTTTTTAAATCCCATTTTTCACTAAAAAGGTAATCAAAAATTTTTAAAAATAGGCTCTAAGCTGAACATTTCCTGTATGGATTGCATTACTATTTTCACTTTTTCTACCTTGATAATTTAGATTAATATCTAAATAATTAGTGATGTTTTTTTGAATTAATAGCCGCCAAGTACTATTAGAACCTGGTTGCAATCCCTCCAACATTTCATAAGCCACAGGGGTTAAACTACTTCCAACAAAACGATTTTTATAAATAGAAAACTCTCCATTTAGAGTTAATTTATTTTCTGAAGAATAGATAAACGAAGTGCCAAACCGGCTTTGAGTCAATTCTTCAAAGGAACTAATTTTGTTAGACTTACTTTGGTATTCGTAAAACAGATCCCAACTCGCATTTCTTGAAAACAAATAGGAGATTTTAGGAGATAGCTGGTACCCTTTTAACAAATAGTTTCTAGCCAAATAATTCTGCGAGAGCATCTCAGAATTTATAGTTTTAGAGCTAAAACTTAAAAGCCAATTTTTTTCATATAAATGCAAGTATTGCAATTGATGCGATTGGTTTGAATTTTCTTGCGTTCCAACCGAAAGTAAACTATTAATTCTACCCATCAGAAAAGTAAAGGTAATTGAATGCTTTTGTTTCCCTCGATTAAAAAACAAACTGTTTCTAAAACTTGAATTTAAACCTAATAAATTAGTGTCGTTTGAGCTAAAAGGGTTAAAATCAAATTCCTCTCCAATTCGTTTTATTTTACGTTCCACAAGAAAAGAAGTTTGGTTATAGAAATTGGACAAAAAACGTTTAAACCCTTTTTCATTTTGCCAATGGCTCATATTAATTGTAACGGCTTGTGAGAATTTATTTTGGTGTGTTTTCAGGTAAACTTGATTAGGGAGAAAGAGCCTAATATAGTTTGCTTGGTCAATAAATGCGGCTACTTGAAATTCTTCCAAGTCCTGAATTCCGTTTTGATTATAATCATTCCACGAATAAATTCCACGACCCGGTTCAACTTCAAGATAAGTAAACTCTTGTTGAGCAATGGCACCCGAATTAGTTTCATAAGCTGTTGCAACCTGAATTAACTGATTAAAGTAACGATCATTGTATAGCAACCTTGAATTTAGTGAAGGTTCAGCTGCTCTATTTAAATCTGTAAATTTCAAATTCCTGTAATTTACAAAAACGGACAAATCCCGAGTATCTGTGTTTATTAATTTTGATTTTAAATAATAGGACTGGGAATTATTAACCCTTTTTATCATTCCGCTTTGTAAACTATCATTGGATCTATACAAGCAACCTAATTCTACAAAAACCTTTGTGCTATCTCCACGACCTATAAAACCTCCAAATTCTGTATATTTTTGACTCAGCGAGGAAAACAAATTACTTCCTTTTATTTTTTCTTGATTGTCCTCTAAACGTAATGAAGCTCCAGCCCAATTTTTCTTTATATGATATTTAACTTGGGTTTGATTTCTTATAAAAACCGAATTTGAATAATCACTTTCACTATTCAAAAAACTACTTTTATTTTGAATAGTCCATTTTTTTAAATTGAAATTTGCATTTAACACCTGACGATTTCCCGAAAAGTGGTCTTTGAATCCTAAATTTTCAAATTGATAGGTAATTTCTCCTTTTTCAGGAAGCTTTAAATGCAATCCTGAAACAAGATAACTTTGCGTCCCCATAGGATTATTTATATTCCAATCTCTATCAAATTCAATGGTAAATAATCTTTCAATTGTTTTAAATTGCTTTTGAATTAATTGATAGTTGGTAAAAAAATTCACTTTCCATTTTTTAGAAATTAGCCTTTGATTAAAATTTATTTTTGCAGCAATACCATGATTGTCAGCATCATCAATAGAAGAAAACAAATTGTTATCGTTATTGCTTATCCCAATTTCGAAATCAACAGTGGTTTTTTCTGAAGGATTGTATTTACCTAAAACGGTCGCAATTTGTGTTTCGGTTGGCGCAATTAATCGGACTATTGGTTCATAATTTCCTTGCAGAACTCCATTTATAGGCGCAACATAACTATAAATTTTCCCAATCGCCGCTGAACTTGTCAAAACATAATTTCCTAAATTATTTCCAACAAATAAAAATTTCACATTGTACAATTCATCAGTTGAAACGTTTGAATATACATAAACTGAAATTCCGTTAATGATTACTTTCTTGTAGAGAATTTTGTTTTCTGAATAGGTGTCTAAATAAGCAGAAGGCGCGGACATTAATTCTGAATTATCACCCGCATTTACTAGCGTTTGAACTTGTTCTGTAGACAAATTTTGTTGTAAAGGCTGATTTTTCATGTCATTTTCTGAATATAAATAACCGCCAATATTCCATTTTTCGTGCTCTTGAGAAGCACCTGCATAGGTAATAAAACGGGTATAATTTCTATCAGAATATTGGTATTCTATCGCGATTCGCATTTCTGAGGTGATTGGAAAAATGGAGGTAAATTTTATTTCACCAGAATTATAATCAATAACATAATCGTTATTTTCTCCTCTTGTTAATAGAATTCCATTTACATAAACTCGCTCAGAACCTGAAATAACCAACACGTACAATTCCCCATTTGCTCCACGTAATTTATACGGCCCTTGATTTCCTTCTTGCCCCACAAAAGAGCTTTTCGCATATTTTCCTCTTACTAATGCCGCCGAAGCAAATACAGTAGTTTTCGAATTGGTGTTGCCAAATTCAAATCGAGAAGAAAGCCCTTGGACCTTTTTATTGAAATTTAAAAACTTTGAAGTTCTGTTTTCTATAAATAAATCCCCAGCTCTAACATTCCATTTATTAGAACTTAATTCTATAAATATTTGATCAAATTCATCCAGTTTTTGAGAATACCCTCCTTCTTGTAACGGGATATTGTTGTCTTGAATAGACGCTCTTAAAGTAACTTTATCCGAGATTTTCCCAGAAATCTGAAGGTCTAAAGCTGAGTTTACCACTGAATTTTGGTTGTTTCCTATGGTAATTCCTCTAGTTAAACTTCCAGAAGTTGTTAATCCGTCAAAAGGGACATATTTTTTTGTAGCGGCAAAATTTACTTGGTATAAATCACCTAAAGTAGCAGCGTTACTAACTACTCGACTTCTATCGTAAATACGATATTCTTTAGTTAAGAAATCTGGAAATTTTAAAAAACGTACCGTTAAAGTATCATTTGCATATGGAAAATCGGGAGTAAATGATAGAATACTTTTTTGAAAATCGATTTTATAAAAGGAAGTGTCAATTTGTTTTCCTTTATTATTTTCTAATTTAAAAAAACTAGAATTTATGCTAACACTATCTAGCAGTACGCCATTTTTTGAAGCTACTACTTTTTTGGTTTTAAAATACGTAGAAAACTCCTGAGCTCTGAGACCCGAGAATGAAATTAATAATAGTAAGTAGAGTAACTTTCTCAACATAACAAGGATAACGCACAGACATCAAAAGTAGTGTGTTTTGATTGAAAAAGCCAAGAATTGAATTTTAATAGATAAAAAGGGGAATATTAATTTTCTTCTTTGGTAATAATTTGCATGGTTTCACGACTCACTTGTTTCAATAAAACCACCTTGTTTTTTTCAACGATTTGCGAGGCTTTTTCATCAAAATGACGAATGGTGTATAAAGATACATTTTCGTTATAGGAAATTTTGAATTTCTTTGATAGGATTGATTTTAGAGCAGTAAAATTCCCGAATTTATCATCAATGCAAACCGAAAAACTTATCGCCGAATTTTGAATCAAACTTACTTTCATTTTATATTGATGTAACAGTGCAAATATTTCACTTATATTTTCCTCCATAATAAATGAAAAATCAATTGAGGAAAGGGAAAGTAAAAGTTGATTTTTCTTTAAAATAAAACAGGGCAAATGCGGTTCTAAATCAGCTCCTTTAGAAACACTTGTTCCCGGTAAAGTTGGATTAATAAACGATTTTACAAATAATGGGATTTCCTTTTTTTGTAATGGTTGTAGTGTTTTTGGGTGAATTACTGTAGCACCATAAAATGCCAATTCTATGGCTTCGCGATAAGAAATCTGATTTAACAACCTCGCGTTTTCAAAATATCTTGGATCGGCATTCATAACTCCAGGAACGTCTTTCCAAATCGTAACGCTTTCAGCATTTAAACAATAGGCAAAAATTGCGGCGGTATAATCGGAACCCTCACGCCCTAAAGTGGTTGTGAAATTATTTTCATCCGAACCCAAAAACCCTTGAGTTACGGTAAGAATTTTTTTCTTAACATTCTTAGAAATTAATTTTTGAGTGGTTTCCCAATCTACATTGGCATCTCGATAATTAGTATCAGTTTTTATTAAATTTCTAACATCATTCCACTGGGTTTTTATACCCATGTGTCCCATATAATTACTAATAATTGTAGTTGAAATTAATTCACCAAAACTCACTATTTGGTCGTAAACAAAATTATAATTTGGAGATTTATTCTGACTTATAAAATGATCTAATTCTACAAATAGGGTATTCACCTCTTTAAAAACCAGATTTTTATCATCTTCAAATAAATCTAATAGAATTTGGTTATGGTATTTTTTTACTTCTTGAATCGATGATTGTAACTCAGGAGATTTATCAAAATAGTTTTTAATAACAATTTCAAGTGCATTAGTCGTTTTTCCCATTGCAGAAATCACTAACAAAACATCTTCAAAACCAACAGTTTGCAATACATTGTATACGTTTCTAATTCCTTCAGCATCTTTTACCGAAGCCCCTCCAAATTTAAATATTCTCATTTCTTAAGATAATTATATTTTGTTTTTCTCTAAAAAAGTATTTATCCCTTTTTCATCCATTTGCGCTACAAGCCAATCTTTATAAATTTTAGCCCCTGATTTTTCATAAAAATCAATTGCCGGAGTATTCCAATCCAATACATTCCATTCAATTCTACGAACCCCATCATATTTACCTTGAGCAATTACTTCGGAATATAATTTGAAACCCAATCCAGCACCTCTTTTTTCTTCTTTTACAATTAAATCTTCAAGATGAATTGTTTTGCCTTTCCATGTTGAATATCTGTAATAGTACAATGCCATTCCCACAATTTCATCATTTTCCTCAGCAATAAAAGTGTGAAATAATGGTTTTACACCAAATCCATCTCGCTCTAAATCATTAACAGTTACCACCACTGCGTGGGGTTCTTTCTCAAACGTTGCCAGTTCTTTGATTAAATCTAAAACGGCAGGCATATCTTCTATTCTTCCTTTTCTAATGTTCATTGAACGATCTAATTATATAGAATTCTTAATTTGAAACTTGTAAAAAAACAGATTTATGATTATTAAAGTAATTTATTCCGCAAATATACAAATCTGACAAACTATCCAATATAATTAGACGCAATATCTCAAAAATAACGATATTTGTGAAAAATTAACTACAACGTTATAGTAATGGAACAACGCAATAGAACACTGGGGGAATTTATCATTGAAAACCAAAAGTCATTTCAATATTCATCAGGGGAATTATCAAGAATTATTAATTCTATTCGACTAGCTGCTAAAGTGGTTAATTACAAAGTAAATAAAGCGGGCTTAGTTGATATTGTTGGGGCTGTAGGCGAACAAAATATTCAAGGAGAAGACCAACAAAAATTGGATGTGTATGCTAATGAAATATTTATTCAAACACTTATTAATCGAGAAATTGTTTGTGGTATTGCTTCCGAAGAAAATGACGAATTCATCACAGTTGCAGGAAATGACAATTGCCATAATAATAAATATGTAGTGTTAATGGATCCACTTGATGGGTCTTCTAATATTGAGGTTAACGTATCTTTAGGGACTATATTTTCGGTTTATAGAAGAATTTCTCCCATAGGTACACCAGTTACTATGGAGGATTTTTTACAACCTGGAATTAATCAAGTTGCTGCTGGCTATGTAATTTACGGCACTTCAACTATGTTAGTATATACTACTGGTGATGGAGTAAACGGATTCACATTAAATCCGGCTATAGGGACTTTTTATCTTTCACATCCAAACATGAAGTTTGAAGAAAACGGGAATATCTATTCTATTAATGAAGGGAACTACATTCATTTTCCTCAAGGAGTTAAAGATTACATTAAATATTGTCAATCTGAAGAGGAAGATAGGCCTTACACCTCAAGATATATAGGAAGTTTGGTTTCCGATTTTCATAGAAATATGATAAAAGGGGGGATTTATATTTATCCTACCAGTTCAAAATCCCCAAATGGAAAACTAAGATTGTTGTACGAGTGCAATCCGATGGCTTTTATTGCAGAACAAGCTGGAGGGAAAGCCTCAAACGGATTTAACAGAATTATGGAAATTGTCCCTAATCAACTTCATGAAAGAGCACCTTTCTTTTGTGGAAGCAGCAACATGGTAAATAAAGCAGAAGAATTTATGCGACTTGCAAAATAGAATTAGAATTAGTTTTAATTCTAACCTTTTTTTTGCTAACCATAACCCATTTCCATTCCTTTTATTTTCAAAAAAATTCGTAAGTTTGACATTCATTAAATCGCTAACACATAGCCTATGCCGGATTTTTGGGTTTACTTCGAAGTTGGAATGCGTCATGTATTAAACATTTTTTCTTACGACCATGTTTTGTTTTTGATTGCATTAAGCGTTCCCTACGAATTTAAAGATTGGAAAAAAATATTGCTTTTGGTCTCCCTTTTTACGGTTGGTCACACCATTACACTTCTGCTTTCGGTTTATGGAATTATTGTAGTAAAAGTTAATTTGATTGAATTTTTAATTCCAATAACCATATTAATAACGGCTCTTTTTCACCTTTTCACCATTGGAAAATCGGCTAAAAATGAAAGCATTAACGCTATTGCGTTTATAACTTTGTTTTTTGGAATTATTCATGGTTTAGGATATGCAACCTATTTTAAATCTTTAATTGTTGGAACTTCTGATTCCAAATTACTTCCTCTTTTAGAATTTGCCACAGGAATTGAAGGGGCTCAAATAATAGTTGTATTAATTACGTTAATTGCGGCGTATTGCTTACAAACACTTTTCCGATTTTCAAAAAGAGATTGGACCCTAGTAATGTCATCATTTGTTATTGGGGTAATACTACCAATGATAATAGAAAGTAAAATTTGGATTAGATAAAATGGAAAAAAAGAAATTAAATAAATACGATAAAGCCTACCTAAGAATTGCAGCTGAATGGGGTCAACTATCCTATTGCAAACGTCGTCAAGTGGGAGCAATTATAGTTCGCGATAAAATGATCATTTCTGACGGGTACAACGGAACGCCATCAGGATTTGAAAATTGTTGCGAAGACGACGAAGGGCTAACCCAATGGTTTGTTCTTCACGCTGAAGCAAATGCAATCCTGAAAGTAGCTAGATCTACACAAACATGTGACGGAGCAACCCTCTACGTAACACTTTCCCCTTGTAAAGAATGTAGTAAACTAATTCACCAATCTGGAATTAAAAGGGTAGTTTATCAAACTGGTTATCGCGATGATTCAGGACTTCAATTTTTGGTAAAAGCAGGTATTGAGGTTGAACAAATTTCGGATTTAGATTAATAAATGAAAATTAACCCCAACTATTTTCCTATTTTATTTTTTGGAACCTTAGCACTAGGAATAGTACTTGGGGCCAAACTTAATTTTCCTCTACAGGGGAATTTATCGGCCTCTGACAACCATAGAAATAAATTAAATAAATTAATTGATTTTATTGATAATGAATATGTCGACAAAGTAAATACCGACTCCATAGTGGATTTAGCCGCCTCGAACATTCTTGATAAATTAGACCCGCATTCTGTTTATGTGCCTAAAAGCGAACAGACGCAACTTGCCGAAACCATGAGGGGTGACTTTGTGGGAATTGGAGTTAATTTTTACATGTTAAACGACACCATAGCAGTTGTAAATTCAGTGGTTGGAGGCCCTTCTGAAAAAGCCGGAATAAAATCGGGGGATAGAATATTATACGCAAATAAAGAAAAATTATTTGGCAGACAACTTACTTCAGAAGACTTATTTTCAAGATTAAAAGGGGAAAAAGGCACTGATGTTTCACTTACAATTTACAGAAAAAGTGAAAATAAAAAACTTCAAATCCAATTACAACGCGATATTGTTGCAATAGAAAGTGTAGCCGCGGCAGTAATGATAAATCCTGCATTTGGTTATATTAAAATTAATCGATTTGCAGAAACTACATACGACGAATTTAAAAAAGGATTACAGCAATTAATAAAACAGGGAGCAAAATCTTTGGTAATTGATGTTCGAGACAATGGCGGCGGATACATGGAAATTGCTGCTAAAATTGCCGATGAATTATTAAGAGACAAACAATTAATTGTTTTTACAAAAAATAAAAAAGGCAAAATTGATAAGACTCTTGCCACTGAAGAGGGACAATTTGAAACTGGAAAAGTGTTTGTATTAATAAATGAAAATTCTGCTTCTGCAAGTGAAATTTTAGCAGGCGCAATTCAAGATAACGATAGAGGAACAGTAATTGGTCGGCGTTCATTTGGTAAAGGATTGGTTCAAAGAGAAATGAATTTTCAGGATGGATCTGCGGTTCGACTTACCATTGCGAGGTATTACACTCCAACCGGTCGCTCCATTCAAAAACCCTATAAAAAAGGAATTGAAGATTATAATCGTGATTTTGATAAAAGACTACTCGGTGGAGAGTTGTTTAAAAAAGACAGTATTAAAGTAGATTCGAAACTTAAATATAAAACACCAAAAGGCAAAATTGTTTATGGTGGGGGCGGAATTGTGCCCGATGTTTTTGTGCCATTAGAAGTAGAAAATGGAGATGAAGGGGTAGTTTATTTAATGCAATCTGGAGCAGTTGGATACTATGTTTTTGAAGAAATAGACAAAAATAGAAAGCAATTTGGGGGATTGAAAATGAATCAGGTGATTTCAAAAATCGAGAACTCGGACTTTTATTATGATAATTTCAAAAAATATTTGTTGAAAAACGGCTTGGAACTAAAATTAGAAAAAGACAAAAAGTGGGTAAAAAGATATTTAACAGCAGAATTTGTGAGACAATTGTTTGGCGAGAGATATTATTATTCGCTAATAGTTAAGGAAGACGCGATGATAAAAAAAGTTCTAACTTTAAAATAAGAAATTCAATTTATTTTTGAATTTTATCGTGACTTTGAGATTGAATGCCATTATTCCACAGTGTTAAAATATCAGTTGCAACCGCAGCTCCACTTCCCGCAGCTATAGAAAGCTGGCTTCTCCAGCCCGCCAGCGTTCCTGCCACATAGATTCCTTCAGCGACAAGATGATCGGTATTTTTAAGTTGAATACGTTGTTTATCAGTAATTGATTTTTTATGTGTTTCTACCATTCCAATCAAGCCTTGAATATCAAAAGTATTGGAGTAACCAACTGCCACTACAACCGAATTTGTAGGGTAGGAGTTTTTATTGGTTACCACTATAAAATTTGGAAATTTTCCTTCAATTCGGATTACTTTTTCTCCTTCAATTTGATCAATATGTGGGTATAATTCCGATAATTGCGTTAGGCTGTTTTTTAATAAATCACTTCCTAATGTCCCTGGCGGAATTCCATAAGCGTTATTAAATAGAGCTTCTTGAAGCGAA
>Ga0208718_1000134_pt1 | contig 13728 bp, 12 predicted proteins | sample LakMenE29Apr09ns_FD_150743 | JGI IMG/M metagenome (GOLD analysis project Ga0208718, IMG submission 150743) | Freshwater microbial communities from Lake Mendota, WI - 29APR2009 deep hole epilimnion ns (SPAdes) | ecosystem: Environmental > Aquatic > Freshwater > Lake > Epilimnion/Euphotic zone ...
CCTTCTTCACTTGCTAAACGATTAACATAAACCTTTAGATCTTTGCTAACTTTAAATTGATGCCCTGCTATCTCTACGATTGCGTACATAACAATATTGTTTAATTAATTTTTAAGTGTGCAAATATACCATTAAATATTTAATGTGCAACCCATTAAGTAAAAAAACCCAAATAATCCATCATTATTAGGATTTTCATCACTATAGAGCCGTTATTTAATTATTAAAAAGTTAAATTCTGTTAAATAAAAAGCCCTTTGAGTAACTTGTAATTGAAAAAAAGTTATTTTTGGGGAACTATTTACAAAAAAGTAGGAAAAATTCAAACCAATTTATTAATCTTTATGAAAAAATCATTAATGGCTCTAGGCACAATGCTAATGCTAGGCGGAGTTGCTTCAGCGCAAAAAGTTGCTTTTGAGGAATATAACTTAGACAATGGTCTTCATGTTATTCTTCACAATGATGCTTCGGCACCGGTAATCATTACCTCGGTAATGTATCATGTAGGTTCTAAAAATGAAAACCCAGAACGTACTGGATTTGCTCACTTTTTTGAACACCTTTTATTTGAGGGAACAGAAAATATTAAGCGTGGAGAATGGTTCAAAATTGTTACTGCCAATGGTGGGACTAATAATGCCAATACTTCTGAAGACAGAACATACTACTATGAGGTGTTTCCATCAAATAGCTTAGAATTAGGACTTTGGATGGAGTCAGAAAGAATGATGCATCCTATTATTAATCAAATTGGGGTTGACACTCAAAATGAAGTTGTAAAAGAGGAAAAACGTCTTCGTGTAGACAATCAACCTTACGGAAGTTTAATCGCTGAAGTAAAGAAAAACATGTATGTTAAACATCCTTACCGTTGGGCTCCAATTGGTTCAATGGAACATTTAGATGCAGCAACTTTAGAAGAATTTAAAGCATTCAATAAAAAATACTACGTCCCAAATAATGCGGTTTTGGTGGTAGCTGGAGATTTGAATGACATCCCAAAAACGAAAGAATGGATTAATAAATATTTTGGAGCCATTCCAAGAGGTAGAGATGTAAAAGTTGAAAAATTTATTGAAGAGCCTATAACTTCAACTATAAAAGCTAGCTATCAAGATCCGAACATTCAAAAACCAATGATTGTAGCTACTTATAGAACTCCTTCAATGAAAACTCGTGATGCTAGAGTTTTAGACATGATTTCTACTGTATTGAGCGAAGGGAAAAGCTCACGATTGTACAAAAAAATTGTTGATGATAAGAAAATGGCACTTCAGATTGGCGCTTTCAATTACAGTCAAGAAGATTATGGTATGTACATTTTATACGGTATGCCCCAAGGAACGAATACTTCTGAGGATATTGTAAAAGAAATAGATGAAGAGGTTGTAAAACTTCAAACCGAATTATTGACGGAAAAAGAAATGCAAAAGCTAAAAAATATCTATGAAAATAATTATGTAAATGGTAACTCAAATGTAGAGGGTATCGCTGAAAACTTGGCTTCTTATTATCTTTTACATGGTGATATTAATTTGATCAATACTGAGATTGAAATGTATCGCTCCATAACAGCTCAAGAAATTAGAGATGTTGCCAAAAAATATTTAAATCCAAATCAGAGATTGTTGTTGGATTATGTTCCATCAAAAGACAAAGCTCAAAACTAAGAAATTATATCATGAAAAAAATAATTATAGTATTATCCGGCTTGTTTTTAACCTTAACTATGCAAGCACAAGATAGATCTCAACCTAAACCTGGGGCATCTCCAGTAATTAATATAAAAAAACCTCAATCATTTACACTTCCTAATGGATTAAAAGTAATGATTGTTGAAAACCACAAACTCCCAAGAGTTTCTTTCAGTTTAAGCATTGACAATAATCCTTATGCTGAAGGAGCGAAAAAAGGGGTTGCTGACTTAACGAGTAGTTTAATTGGGAATGGTAGTAAGAAAATTTCCAAAGATGCATTCAATGAAGAAATTGATTTTCTAGGAGCAGATTTAAACTTTTATGCCTCTGGTGCTTCCGGAAGTAGTTTGTCTAAATACTCAGGTAGAATATTAGAATTGATGGCTGAAGGCGCTTTAAATCCAAACTTTACTCAAGAAGAATTTGATAAAGAAAAAGACAAGTTGCTAGAAAACTTAAAAACTCAAGAAAAAAGCGTAGCTGCTGTAGCTGGTAGAGTTCAAAATGTATTGGCTTTCGGAAAAGATCATCCTTCAGGTGAATTTTTAAGTGAAGAAACAATCAAAAATGTTACTCTTTCGGATGTAGAAAATAATTATCATACTTATTTTGTTCCTGAAAATGCTTACCTAATTATTATAGGTGATGTTAAATTCAAAGACACAAAAAAGGCAGTTGAAAAATTATTTAGTGCTTGGACTAAGGCAAGTGCCCCTTCTATTAAATATACTGACCCACTAAATGTTCAATATTCTCAAATCAATTTTGTAGATATGCCAAATGCTGTTCAATCAGAAATTGCATTACAAAATACGGTAAATTTAAAAATGACCGATAAAGATTATTTTGCAACAATAGTTGCAAATCAAATTCTTGGTGGTGATTTTAACAGCTACTTAAATATGAATCTTCGTGAAGCTCACGGATGGACTTATGGCGCGCGTTCAGGTATTGGCGGAAGTAAATATATCTCTACATTTAGGGCGTCTACTCAAGTTAGAAATGCGGTAACTGATAGTGCAGTAGTTGAGTTTTTCAAAGAAATTAAGAAAATCCGAACTGAAAAAGTTACAGATGAAATGTTGGCAAATGTGAAAGCAGGATATGTAGGTAAGTTTGTTATGCAAATTGAAAAACCACAAACTGTAGCTGGATATGCTTTACGAATCAAAACACAAGGTCTTCCTGAAGATTTTTATGAAAATTACATCAAAAATATTAATGCAGTAACTGCTGAGGATGTAATGGCTGCAGCCAATAAATATTTCTTAGAGGATAAAATCCGAGTGGTAATTGTTGGTAAAGGAAGTGACGTAATCCCAGGTCTTGAAAAATTGAAAATTCCAATGTTCTATTTTGACAAGTTTGGAGCGCCAACAACAAAACCGGTGATGAAAAAAGCGGCATCTACAGGTGTTAGTGTAAAAACAGTACTAGACAATTACATTAAAGCTGTAGGTGGTGAAAAAGCTGTTAAAGGTGTAAAATCTATTAGCACTGTTGCAAGTGGCGAAATTCAAGGAACCCCTTTAGAAATGAATACAAAAGTTACTTCAACAAATAAACTTGCCAATGAAATGAAAGCCATGGGAATGAGTTTCATGAAACAAGTAGTTAATGAAAAAGGAGCTTACGTAACACAACAAGGCCAAAGAAAAGATCTTGACGGTGAAAAATTGGCTGAAGCTAAAGAAAGCGCAATGCCTTTTCCTGAATTAACGATGGGTGCAAAGGCTACAGTTACATTAGAGGGTATTGAATCGTTTAATGGGTCTGAAGCTTATGTAATTAAAGACGGTAAAACGACGCATTATTTTGATGTAAACTCAGGTTTAAAATTAGGTAAGTCGGTAGTACAAGAAGCAAATGGTCAAAAAATGACACAAATAACTAACTATGGAGACTATAAAGACGTAAAAGGAATTAAAGTCCCATATAAAGTTTCAATGGCTTTTGGCCCTCAAGAAATTGAATTCAAAACAACTGAAGTTAAAATCAACGAAGGAGTTTCTGATGCTGATTTCCAATAATAAAACTTTATAAATTACTTTAAAAAAGGCTATCTTATGGTAGCCTTTTTTATTTTTTAGAAGATAAATAAACTCCTATTAGTATTATAAAGGCACCTAAAAACTGAAATGGGGTAAGCATTTCATTGTCTAATAATCCCCAAAAAAATGCAACAATAGGAATTAAATAAGTCACTGAAGTTGCAAAAACAGGAGTTGATATTTGAATCAATTTAAAGAAAATAATATTTGCAATTCCAGTTCCTACAATTCCCAATAGTAAAATAAAAAAGATAGAATGCCGTGTACTTTCAATTGAAATAGTTTTGCCAATTTCAGAGAAGGCTAAAATAAAAAGTGCAGGCAAAATCATTACTGCAAAATTTCCAGTGGTAATGGAAAGAGGTGATAAGTCAGATAAATGTTTTTTAATCAAATTGACATTAACAGCATAGCAAATCGAGGCTATTATTACAAAAATGGAAAAATAATAATTTTGCTCTGGATGATGAATGGCGCCATTGAAAACCAATAATATACTCCCAATAAAACCAATAATTACCCCATAAATTTGAGATCGTTTAAAAGTCAATCCAAATGATAAAAACCCTATTACCAATGTATTTAAAGGGGTTAACGAATTTAATATTGCACTAATTGAACTATCTAATCTAGTTTCGGCAATTGAAAATAAAAAAGCGGGAATAAAAGTGCCAAAAAGTGCTGTTAAAACAATATATTTCCATTTTTGTTTAGGAATGCTTTTTAAAGAATTAAACCCAATTGAAAGCAAAAATAATCCCGCAAAAATTATTCTAAAAGCTCCTAATTCATAAGGTGTTAACCCAACTAATCCTCTTTTTATTAGGATAAATGAACTGCCCCAAATTAAGGCTAATAGCAACAAAAATAACCATTTGGTTTGCTTAGAATTCATATTGGCAATTTATTATGCAAATTTGTAATAATTTTATGATTTTCACTTTATTTTTTAGTTATTTTTGTAATTGAGATTTTTGGACTTAATCCTATATAACAAAATAGTATGCGCATTATTCCCTCATTTTTAGTAATATCTTTATCGAGTTTGTTACTTTTAAGTTGTAAAAAAACGGAAGTTCCTCAAACACTAATAGCTTCAGAAGTGGCTACGAAACCAAATTCAAAAACAGCTGCTGCAAAACCAGCAATGGCAACATTTACAATTGAAGGGATGACTTGTGAAATCGGATGTGCAAAAACTATTCAAGAGCAATTAGCTTCAATGGATGGGGTTCAAAATGCAACCGTAGATTTTGATAAGAAATTTGCCACAGTAGAATTTGATGCTTCAAAACAATCTCCAGAACTTTTATTAAAAGCGGTTCAAGAAACAGGAGATGGGAAAACCTATGTAGTTTCAAATATGAAGTCGGAACCAGTGAAAAAATAATTTATTCCAATTTTAATTTTTCAATAACCCCATTTTCGATTTTTTCTTTAATTTTTACCACCTCATCAGTATGGTCATTAGGTATGGTCATTGAAAGAACATATTGTGCAATTTTCCAATTCTTGCCTTCTTTAATCAATACCCCTGAACCCCTGCAAATTTTCATTTGAGTATCTAATAACTCATCAAACCAGGCGGTATTTTGAGATTTATCAAAATAGATATTTCTCCGTAATGAGGTAAAATTCCATGCTTTTCCTTTATCAAAATAAGGCTTTGAAAAAGTCTTAAATGCATTTAACTGCCAGTTTTCAGTAGCATCAGTTCCAATAAAAACGCCATTGGAAGTCATATAGGAAAAGTAATTGTCAAACTCCGCATTTGCGGCCGCTTTATGCCAAGAATCAAGTACGGTATTTATCTTTTTTTTATCGCTATCTGTGTTTTGAGAAAATGATTTTGATCCCAATAGCAAGATAGAAAATAGTAGTATCGCTTTTTTCATATTTTTAAAATTAAATTAGATTCAAATATAATAATAGTATTCCCAATTTAGTTTTTTACAATCAATAAAGGAATTCCTATTTTATGGCGTAATTTATCAACCGTAGTTCCAAAAAGCAAGTCTTTAAAACCTGTATGGCCGTGAGTTCCCATGACTAAAACATCAAAATTACCTTCGTTAATAATTGATGGAATCACTGAATTTGGTTTTCCAAAGCCTAATTTTATTGATACAGTAATTCCTTTTTCAGATAAAATTTCTTTGTATTCTTCCAATAGTTTTTCATCAATAAGGGTTTCATGATCATCGATATTCTCTCCATAAACCATTGCTCCTACTGTTTCTACCACGTGAATTAAGGTATACTTGGCTTCTGCGCCGCCTAATTGTAAGGCATTATTTATTGCAGCTTCATCGGCGCTAGAAAAGTCAACCGCAATTGCAATATTTTTTCTTGTATAATTTTCGTTTTTGGAGAATTGTAATTTTAAATTATGTGGTGAATGATTTTCGATAGCTAATTTAGACTTAGAAATAAACGGTTTAAAAACGATATAAAGTAATAATAACAAAAATCCAAATGCCATTGGAACCACTGTAAACCATAATAATGTAGCATTTTGCGAAGTAGTTAACCAACTATTAATTTCATCAAATACCAATTTTACATTCAACGATACAATAATAATAGCAACTAACCAAGATACTATTTCAGTAGTTCGACTGATGTGAAATCCCTTCATTTTACTTTTATCACTCACAAAATGAATTAAAGGAATAATTGCAAATCCGAGTTGTAAACTCAATATTACCTGACTCAAAATCAATAATTTTCCGGTAACAGCTTCGCCAAAAATAGTGATCACAATTACGGCTGGAACAATAGCAATTAATCTGGTTATTATTCGGCGTACCCATGGTTGAATTCTTAAATTCAAATAGCCTTCCATCACTATTTGCCCAGCTAAAGTTCCTGTTATTGTAGAACTTTGTCCCGCTGCAATTAAGGCAACAGCAAATAATATTGGGGCATATTTACTTCCTAAAATCGGCTCTAAAAATCGGTGAGCATCTTGAATCTCTGCCACTTCGTACATGCCATTTTTGTAAAATGTAGCTGCTGCCAATATTAAAATAGCTGCATTTACAAAAAAAGCTAAATTCAGAGCGATGGTAGAATCTATTAAATTATATTTCAAAGCTTGCTTGATTCCTTTATTAGTTCTTTCATATTTTCGCGTTTGAACCAAAGAGGAATGCAAATATAAATTGTGAGGCATTACCGTTGCGCCTATTATTCCAATGGCAATATACAAAGCCGCTGAATTTGGCATAGATGGGATTAATCCATAAATGACTTTTCCCATTTCAGGTTGTGCAAAAAACATCTCAAATAAAAAGGATATTCCAATAATTACAACTAATACAATTACAAAGGCTTCCATTTTTCGAATGCCTTTATTGATCAGAAAAAGCAATAAAAAAGTATCTAGAACTGTAATTAAAACCCCTTGAATTAATGGAATATCAAATAATAAATTAATTCCTATAGCCATTCCTAATACCTCGGCTAAATCACAGGCGGCTATGGCAATTTCTGCCAAAAAATATAGAATATAATTAACAAATGGAGAATAGGTTTCTCTTGAAGCTTGTGCCAAATCACGTTGGGTAACAATCCCCAAACGGGCACTCAAACTTTGTAATAACAAAGCCATCAAATTACTCATCAATAAAACCCAGAGCAGCGCATAGCCAAACTGACTTCCGCCGGCAATATCAGTGGCCCAATTTCCGGGATCCATATAGCCAACACTAATTAAATAAGCGGGTCCAAAAAAAGCAAGCAATTTTCTAAACCCTGTTTTTTTATTTTGGGTAGAAACCGATTCGTTAACTTCTTCGAGTGATTTGCTCATTGTTAATGTAATTTAATATATAAATTTTCTGCTATTTTATTTGAGACGGAAATAGTTTCTGAATTTAAATTAATAGTGAATGAATGATCGAATTTTTCAGATGAAATTACCTTTATTGGCACCCCTAAAAATATATTTTTCTTATCTAAATATTGCAAAAATTCAACAGATGAATTTTTAACTCCAACACATATATACTCTTGATTGATAACGGCGTCTGATAATAATAATTTGTCTATATTTTTAATCTCTCCATTCGCATTTGGAATAGGGTCGCCATGAGGATCAAATGATGGAAAACCAAGAAATTCGTCTAATTTTTCAACTAATTTTTCAGATCTAATATGCTCTAATTCTTCCGCAATATCATGAACTTCATCCCAAGAGAAATTCAATTTTTCTACCAAAAAAACTTCCCATAAACGATGTTTTCGGACAATCATTTTTGCGCAAAGCATTCCGTTTTCTGTTAAAGTAACGCCTTGATATTTTAGATAAGAAACGAAATCTTTTTCAGACAATTTCTTCAACATATCGGTTACAGAAGAGGCTTTTGTATCTAACATTTCTGCAATAGCATTCGTATTAACCCCTTTTGGAGATACTAAAGATAGATGATAGATTACTTTGATATAATTTTCTTCTGAGATAGTCATTATAGTAATTTTTATCATACAAATTTATACGATATTTTTTATTATCAAAACTATTTTTTAGATTTGTCTAAAAATTATTTTATGAGAATTAAATTATTATTCTTTTTGTTTTTTCAAACTGTAATTGTAACAGCTCAACAAATAGAGCCTATTCAAGCTGATAGACCCGATCAAACTGAAACTCCATATCTTGTGCCTAGCGGAATGATTCAGGTGGAAACGGGATTTTCATTTCAAAAAAATGATGCAATAAGCAATACAAATATCCTTCCATCCACTTTATGGAAATATGGGCTTAATGAGAATTTCGAGTTAAGATTAATAACCAGTTACACTTCTGAAAACAATCAAAATGAAACTATTTCAGGTATAAATTCCCTATTAATTGGTTGTAAAATAAAAATTAGTGATGAAAAAGGATTTGTTCCAAAAACATCATTTATTGGACATTTTTCGATTCCAAAATTAGCTTCTAAACCATTTCAAAGTGATTATTATGCTCCCAAATTTAGATTTGTAATGCAGCACACTTTGTCAAATAAATTGTCTTTAAGTTACAATTTAGGTGCTGAATGGGATGGATTTTCTGCTGAACCCACTTTCATTTATACGTTAACCTCCGGATTTTCATTAACAAATAAAATTGGATTTTATATAGAATCCTTTGGTTTTGCCCCTCAAAAAGATATTGCCAATCATAGTTTTGATGGTGGAATAACCTATTTGATAAACGATAATTTTATGTTAGATTTGTCTTCGGGCTTTGGAATTACAAAAAATGCCCCAAAAAATTATTTTGCTCTTGGATTTTCATTTCGAATTTAATGAAACATTACAATTACATTTTTGCAGGTTCGGGTTTGTCGGCTTTAATGACGGTATATAAGATGGTGAAATCGGATAAATTTTCCGATAAAGCCATTCTTTTATTGGATGTAAATCCTAAAAAAACAAACGATAGAACTTGGTGTTTTTGGGATGAAAAAAATGAAACTTGGGATAAAATAGTTGCAAAAAAATGGGATTTAGCTCTTTATGCTAACCCAAATCAATCGGTAGAAATTGATTTATCTCCCAACAAATACAATCAAATTCGAAGCGTCGACTTTTATAATTTTGTTTTAGATGAAATTTGTAAGCATGACAATATCACTTTTGAAAATCAAAAAGTGGTAAAATTTGAAGAAACTGCCGATAATATTGTTCTACAAACAGTCTCCAATTCCTATTCCTGCGATCAATTATTTAATAGTATTCTGAATCCATTTGAAGTTGAAAATCAAAACCAATACCCCCTTTTAAAACAGCATTTTATTGGATGGTTTATTGAATCTGAACAAGAAATTTTTAATCCTGAAAAAGCTACATTTATGGATTTTTCTGTTGAACAAAAAGGAAATACAAGATTCATGTATGTACTTCCAACATCTAAATCAGAAGCCCTCTTAGAATATACTCTATTTTCTCAATCGCATTTAGAAACAAAAGAGTACGAATCTGAAATTGAAATTTATCTAAAAAAAATAGGCGTTAAAAACTATAAAATCGTCGAAAAAGAAAGTGGAAGTATTCCAATGACGTGTTTTCCATTTTGGAAAAATAACACCAGTAGAATATTAAATATTGGTTCTGCAGGTGGTTGGACAAAAGCAAGTACGGGATATACTTTCAAAAATGCAGATAAAAAATCAACACAATTAATCCAATTTCTTCAAACTAAAAGAGACTTCAAACAGTTTCATAAAATAAATAAATTTTGGTTTTACGACTTGCTTCTATTAGACATTTTATTCAAAAAAAATGAAATAGGGGCAAAAATATTCTCTGCACTATTCACAAAACCAAATCCCCAACTTAATTTTAAATTTTTAGACGAAGAAACCTCGTTTTGGGAAGATTTACAAGTGATTTGGAAATGCCCAAAAGGGCTTTTTATAAAGGGTTTGTTATCTTTAATTTTTAGGCATTAATTAAATATTAAACTATAACAAAACTTTATAATCGAAATTATAATTAAATTATAATTCTATTTATCTTTGCACTGATTTTAAAAATTAAAACTCGAAAATCCTTAATGCTAAATCATAAATAATTATGTATCCAGAAGAAATGGTACTTCCAATGCAAGCTGAACTTACAGCTGCTGGATTTCAAGATTTACACAGCGCCGATGCTGTAGAAAATGCTCTAAAAGCAGACGGAACAACTCTTGTAGTAGTAAATTCTGTGTGTGGATGTGCGGCCAGAAATGCCCGCCCAGGAGTAAAAATGAGCCTTGAAGGCGCTAAAAAGCCTGCAAATTTAGTAACTGTATTTGCCGGAGTTGACAAAGAAGCCGTGGATGCCGCTAGAAAACACATGTTCCCTTTTCCTCCATCCTCGCCAAGTGTTGCGTTGTTCAAAAACGGAGTATTAGTTCACATGTTGGAGCGCCACCACATCGAAGGTCGTCCTGCAGAATTAATTGCTGAAAACCTACAAGACGCGTTTAACGAATATTGTTAATTAGAAAACATATTAAATAAACCTCTTATTATTCATTTATAAGAGGTTTTTTTATTTTCAAATAGATTCTTTTAAAAATTTTCAAATTATCTTTGCCTTCGAATTCTACTATTTAGATTCAACATAATTTCTTAACTTAAATTGTTTATAGCATGCAACTGTACAACACCTTAAGCGCAGAAGAAAGAGCCATCATGATTGACGATGCCGGAAAACAAAGACTAACTTTGTCATTCTATGCTTATGCGCAAATTTCAAACCCCACTCAATTTCGTAACGATTTATTCCTAGCTTGGAACCAACTCGATGTCTTAGGAAGAATTTATGTTGCCCATGAAGGAATTAACTCCCAACTTTCATTGCCAGCAGATAATTTTTATGCCTTCAAAGATACTATCGAAGTTTATGATTTCATGAAGGGTATCCGATTAAATATTGCCGTAGAGCAAGACGATCTTTCTTTTTTAAAATTGACCATAAAAGTTCGAGATAAAATTGTTGCCGACGGATTAGTAGACGAAACTTTCGATGTCACCAATATCGGAATTCACTTAAAAGCTAAAGAATTTAATGATTTACTAGAAGATCCAAATACCATCGTGGTAGATATGAGAAATCATTACGAATCAGAAATTGGTCATTTTACCAATGCTATCAAACCTGATGTTGACACTTTTAGAGAAAGTTTACCAATTATTGAAAACCAACTTTCTAATCACAAACAGGACAAAAAATTGTTGATGTATTGCACCGGTGGAATTCGATGTGAAAAAGCCAGTGCCTATTTTAAACATAAAGGTTTTGAAAACGTGTACCAATTGGAAGGTGGGATCATAGAATACACTCGACAAGTTAAAGCGGAAGGTTTACAAAGTAAATTCATTGGTAAAAACTTTGTTTTTGATCATCGTTTAGGCGAAAGAATTACTGACGATATCGTTTCTCAATGCCATCAATGTGGTGCTCCTTGTGATGTTCATACCAACTGTGCTAACGAAGGTTGCCATTTATTATTCATACAATGTGACTCCTGTAAATCCAATATGGAAGGGTGTTGTTCTACTGAATGTGTTTCTATAATTCACCTTCCCGAAAACGAACAAAAAGCCATACGTAGAGGAATAAAAAATGGAAATAAAATTTTCAAAAAAGGGAAATCTGGGGTATTAACTTTTAAAAATAATTCCGATAATCAAACTGTTTTTGGAACCAATGAGAAAAAACCAATTGCGATAAAAACTCCAAAAGTTAAAAAATTATACATTGGAAAAGGAGAACATTATTTCCCAAAATCAAACATTGGACAATTTATAATTGATGAAAATGAAATTAATATTGGCGACCAATTATTAATAAAAGGGGTTACAACCGGAGAGCAAAAAATCACCCTTACTGAAATGTTAGTCAATGGAACTGATTCAAAAAAAGCAGTTGCCGGTGATACTTGTACCCTTAAATTGCCATTCCGAATTCGATTATCAGACAAATTATTTAAAATCATTGAATAATTTCTATAAATAATTTCCAAAACCGCTATTGCTACTCTAGTTATAGCGGTTTTTTCATTTTAGAAAAAGTTTAAACTTTTAAACTTTTAAACCTAAAATTAAAATAATATCTTTACACATTAATCGTTATAAATTTAGGTTGTGCAAGTCACAACACCACAATATAATTATGGCATGTACAAGTTGTTCAACTTCTGATGGCGGAGCGCCTAAAGGTTGTAAAAATAATGGGACTTGTGGCACCGATAGCTGCAACAAACTAACTGTCTTTGACTGGCTTTCAAACATGAGTTTGCCTAATGGCGAAGCTCCTTTTGATTGCGTTGAAGTTCGTTTTAAAAATGGCAGAAAAGAATTTTATAGAAATACTGAAAAACTAACGCTGAGTATTGGTGATATTGTTGCAACAGAATCTTCTCCGGGGCACGATGTCGGAATTGTTACCCTAACAGGTGAATTGGTAAAAATTCAAATGAAAAAGAAAGGAGTCAATCACACTAGCTCTGAAATTTTAAAAATTTACCGTAAAGCGTCCCAAAAAGACATCGATATTTGGTCCGCAGCAAGAGATAAAGAAGAGCCTATGAAAGTTAGAGCTCGTGAATTGGCCATTGCTCAAAAACTAGAAATGAAAATTTCAGATATCGAATTTCAAGGTGACGGATTAAAAGCTACTTTTTATTACACTGCCGAAGCAAGAATAGATTTCCGTTTGTTGATTAAAGATTTTGCTAAAGAATTTAATACGAGAATTGAAATGAAGCAAGTTGGTTTTCGCCAGGAAGCCTCAAGATTAGGCGGAATTGGTTCATGCGGAAGAGAATTGTGTTGTTCAACATGGTTAACTGATTTTAGAAGTGTAAATACGTCCGCTGCTCGTTACCAACAGTTGTCATTAAATCCTCAAAAATTAGCTGGGCAATGTGGTAAATTAAAATGCTGCTTGAATTATGAGTTGGACACTTACATGGATGCATTAAAAACCTTCCCTGATTTTGACACCAAATTGAGTACTGAAAAAGGAGAAGCTATTTGTCAGAAACAAGATATTTTCAAAGGATTAATGTGGTTTGCCTATACTAATAATTTTGCCAATTGGCACGTATTAAAAATCGATCAGGTTAGAGAAATTATCGCAGAAAATAAATTGAAAAAGAAAGTTTCTTCCCTAGAAGATTTTGCTCTTGAGATTGTATCTGAACCTGAAAAAGATTTCAATAATGCTATGGGACAAGAAAGTCTTACAAGATTCGATCAGCCTAAGAAAAAGAAAAAACCAAATAGAAATAACAAACGCCCAGGTGAAAATGCAATAGTGGCAAATAATAATAACAGACCTAAACAACAAAAAATTCAAGGTAAGCCGTTTGGAAATAACAAAATAAAATCTAACGAAAATACAATTAAACCTAATAATAACAATGAACCTAAAGAGTAGTCTTCTTTTTATATTTATTGCTGGACTTTTACTTTCTTGTGATAAGAAAGTAAAAG
>Ga0208718_1000137_pt1 | contig 13566 bp, 12 predicted proteins | sample LakMenE29Apr09ns_FD_150743 | JGI IMG/M metagenome (GOLD analysis project Ga0208718, IMG submission 150743) | Freshwater microbial communities from Lake Mendota, WI - 29APR2009 deep hole epilimnion ns (SPAdes) | ecosystem: Environmental > Aquatic > Freshwater > Lake > Epilimnion/Euphotic zone ...
CTCAGTGTTAAACTTCCGGTATGGGAAGGCGCTTGGAACGTCGAGCTCTTTGACCCCTCTACTCGCAAAATCTTCCCTGACTCAAGCAATGAGCACGTTACTCCTGTCGACTTGATTGCCAAAGGATCGCATGTTGCGGTCGTGCTGCAATGCGGTGGTGTCTGGTTTGCCGGTGGCAAGTTCGGTGTTACCTGGAAGCTGTTCCAGGCAGTTGTGAAGCCGAAGACCACGCTGCGCGGCAAGTGCCACATCAATCTGTCGCAGGATGACAAGAAGATAGTAGAGACTCAGGAGATCGATACTATTAGCGACGACGACATTCCTCGCGCGTCTAATGAAGTGCAGGATTCTGATGGCGAGGAGGAGGAGGAAGAAGAGGAGGAAGATACCCCAGCTCCTGCAAGATTTGCATCATGTGCTGCTCCTGCTCCAGCACCTACACCTGCTCCTGCTACTGCTGCTACTGCTGCTGCTGCTCCTGCTGCTAATGCCGCCGAACCTGCTGCCGCGGCTGATGGTGAGTCAGGTGCTTCGACAGGAGTTAAGAAGATTGTCAAGAAAGTTGTCAAGAAGTGAAGCAACTAAAACCAACACAACGACATCAACACGCATATTAACGAATGATTAAGTTATATTCTCAAGGCAAATCGACGATACAGGTAAGAAACATATTATAATAATACGCCACTCATTATAATATATGATACTAACACCATTTTACAGGTAATATATCTTTTTTATTATTATTTTTGCTATACTTTATACTTTTCTAAAGCATATTTTTTATATTTTTCACCAAAAACATTACCTAACATATCGCTATACTGGGTTATAATAGTTTTATAACTAGATACCGATGTAACGTGGGATATTTTAGTAACATTTTGTAATAAAGTTTTAAATCCTTGCAATAATAATACTAAAGTATTCGCATAACTTGTTCCACGAAGATTAAGTTTACCGAGTATTTCAATAACACTTTTAAAAAATGTGATATAATCATGGTTTGAGTCCTCGTGATTTTTATATTTTCTTAAATCTCCTTCTCCAAAGTCGATTATTTTCAATGCCCACGGGTCTGATAAAGATAGATGATCGATAAAATAAATACTATCTGCGCTAAGTGTTTTGTGAACTAAATTTGATTTTATCATTTTATAGATTCCTACTACTATGTTTGTAACCAGTGTAAAAAGAATTGCAAGTTTGGTGCTATCTACTTCAGCACCTACACCAAGACTACGTGTAAGATAAGTTTCAAGATTTGTATCGCCGCAATATTTAATATTAAAAACAAAAAACTCGTCAACCTTGTAATCAGGTTTTGACAATGAGCATTTATCAAAGTCGTTGGGAAGATTATTGTCTGTTAATTCAAACGCGTTGCTAAGAAGTGAATGGAATTTACCATTCGGATCAATCGTTTTCATTTTTTTAAGAATCTTATACTCGTGTCGAAATTCATTAAATATATTATTTCGCAACACAACTTTTGATACTATACTATTATTTTTTGTAAGTATATCGGGACGAAATATGCAACCATAATTGCCTTGTCCGATAAGTGCTCCACCCATTAAAGAACGCGAGCGTTTATATTTTTGGGTATATCTTGGTGTTTTTTTCATTATTGTTCTTGTTCTTGTTCTTGTTCTTGTTCTTGTTCTTGTTCTTGTTCTTGTTCTTGTTCTTGTTCTTGTTCTTGTTCTTGTTCTTGTTCTTGTTCTTGTTCTTGTTCTTGTTCCCATAATCACGTGTATATTGTAGATATATATACATGTGATTATTTTTATAGTATACGCACTTATCCTATACGGATAATAAAAAATACCAAAAATTGCTTTCATATATATTATTTAAACGATAAATCGTTAAGAGTATTACTTCGAATATTTCTAGGTTTGAAAGTAGGTTTGAAAGTAGGATTGGCTGCAGAAACATACTTACTACTTTTTATACCGCGTAGTTTATAAGCACTATATTTTACCCACACATTTTGAAATCCATATAAAATATTTATAAATTTCTTAGTTTTTAAAATTGTTTTAATTTTTTCATAGTTACATTTGTCTGGATAATCAGCTTCAAATATAATTAAATCTAATTCGTCATATAGTTGAGGATTTTCATCAAGAAATGTTTCTAAAAACCCTTCGCAATCCGCTACAAGAACATTAAATTTCAAATTATATTTTTGTTCTATCTCACTTAAAGTATAAGATGGTATATTTGTTTCATCTGTTTCTATAGATGTTGTTCCGTAATTTGCATCTAAATTTGTTAAACCTAGCTTTTTATTACTTATAAACCCTTTTACTATATTAAAATTACAATTATTTACCTTTTTATTTGTTTCTAAAATATCCCAAACTCGACTATCTGGTTCAACAACAACTTGATTAAATTTATTACCTATTTTTGAATTTATCACACATGAAACAGAACCATACCTTGCCCCTAATTCTAAAACAACGTCATTTTTTATAATATATGTATTTGCTAAATATTGTTCATAAGCTTCGACATTTTTTGTATCTATAATTATGCCATTTTCATTTAATATAATCATTTATACTTAACATATAAAAAAGCAATATATAATTTAATATACAAATGCGAACTATTTGTTTAAGTATGCAATGTTTATATATTATATCCCTAAACCAACTTAAAGAAAATATACACCCCCCACCACCTACCCTTTCTAACTAAAAATACTAACTATTTTTATCTACTATTATTTCCTTCTCAATGTGTTTTATGATTTTACGTTCGTAGTTATCATAGTTTTCGATAGGTTCACATATTGAACGCACCATAGTCAGGTACTCGATTTGTTTACTTTCCGTGTCCATCCAGTCCGGGTTATCGTTTGCCCATTGGTGTAACGCCGTTCGCTCTTTATCGGCAATTTTTACGATAGTATTTTTGATTGTTGTGTGATTCTCGTCTTTGTGCCATTTGTCTTCATCTTTGATATACATAGTATCGCGCTTAATATCCGTGCAATGAATTGGTCGCTTATACACATCCAATTCTTTGAGACCTTTTATCATAACATCCGTTATACCACGCGAAATGCCATTCTTTTTTGAAAAAAGCAAGTCGTCTAGTGTGATTTTTAGGGAGTCAATAAAATCGGATATGTTAATAGCGTCTTTGCATTTCTCATTAAGAAAAAGATTAAGGTTGAAATTATTCGTTGTATTATTTGTTGTGTTATTTGTTATGTTACATACTTTTGGTATTATACCATTTATCTGCTCTTGTTGCCCCTTGATTATTTTCATCATCTCACTATTGTCTTTAATAAGTTTAAGAACGAGTTCATCTTTATTAACATTTTTTATACTTAATTCTATATCTTCACAATCTTCAGACGATAATTCGTGTGGTACAGGTATATAATCACATAATTTAATATGCTTCCATAAACCCGAGCGAGTATTATATATTTTCTTACATTTATCGCACATATTATGCTGTGACTTTTTTGCGACTTTTTGCGACTTTTTTGTTTCCAATGTTTCCAACGAGACCATACGTTCATGTTTTCTAGTAGATACGTGTTTATCAAAATCACACTTCTTGCACGTAGAATAGTCACAACATTCACACAAAAAAAACAGCGACTTTTTGAGCGACTTTTTTGTTTCCATTTGTTTCCTAAAGTATATGGACATTTTTTTTTAAGTCATTTTACAAAATTGATCAAAAAATTATCGTAACAAATTTTCAATCTTAAAAAAGCAAATGAGAGCATTATGGTCTGAGTGAGGTTTTCAACATTTTTTTCAAATCTAGAAATGAAAAATCAAAATTGGACATTTATAAATGTCCTTTTTTGAAAAACTTAAAATAGATTTGAAAAAACATTACATCATCACTTCTTCGGCGTCCGCTTGCGCCATTTCCGCGGCCTTACCTTTATGATGTGATGTTTGATTTTTAGTTATAAGAGAATGAGAGCATTATGCTGTGGATTGCAATGTCGCTTTTAAGGTCGCAATAATGGTCCTAAAGTTGGGGAGGTCATTTTGCGCAATTCTTTGATGTGGGTTTTCGGGGATGTTTTGAAAACGCGTGGATTTGATTATTTTGAATATATATAAACACATAAGTTCCAATATATGTAGATATGAATAATTATAAGAGTAATGGATTTTGTAATTGATAATTATTTAAGTAACGATAACTACGACGAAATAGCCATACCTCCAAGTTTTATATACGATGACAATAGATACTATTCAAAACTATATATATTTTTAAAACTACTAGGTCTTATAACATACGCGTCGACATTACTTACGTGTTATAATCCCGACTTTTATATTATGATGATTGTGTTTATGTTTTTATCAATCATGAATAGTGTGCGATATGAGTATCAACATTACAAGCGACACGGAACTATTTTTTTATCAATGGATGAATTTAAAGAATGGAAGAAAGAACTATGGCCTAACACAAAAGTTGTATTTTATATTATAGAATTAGGAATAAAAGCGTGGTTCTTTAAAAAAACATTTCCGCAACATTTTGATTTTAACAATTTATGCGATATAGGTGATAGTATTTTTAAAATACATATTTTAGGATTTTTCGCGATGTATTCGATATTCGCAATATTATGTATTTGCCTTGTATCAACGTCATGGTGTTACACTTCTTCATACTATCGACCTAGTATTAGACAAAACGAGAATAACTCTTTACCAAACACGAATCCTATTTTTATTCCTGTTACAATTCCTCGTTCTATATTAGTAACTAATAATCAAGAGGATGAGTGTTGTATTTGTTTAGATAACAATAACAATGACAATGACAATAACAACCAAGTATGGTCAATGCTACCATGTGGACATAAGTTTCACGAATCGTGTATTTCTTCATGGCTGCATAGACAACAAAGATGTCCTGTATGTAGATATTCTATGGTAAACGTTTCGTGAAGTGTAACCATACCATGGCGATGATTCATATGTTGGTATAGGAGAGAAACGAGAGAAACGAGAGAATCGAGAGAAACGAGAGAATCGAGAGAAACGAGAGAAACGAGAGAATCGAGAGAAACGAGAGAATCGAGAGAAACGAGAGAAACGAGAGAATAAATAAATAAATTAATTATAATAATAGCTAATTTATTTTCATAATGATTACGCATAGTTTACATATTTTCTAGTAACACGATTTGTCGTGTTTGTTCTAACAACTAATTCATCGGTAATTGTTTTCGACATATCTGCGACATCATATGCAGTTTGTTTTGCTCCTTTATGAGGAGAACCGAATAACAATACCTCATCGCCAACTTTGTCAATCGGTTTTGACTCGATTACTATCTGATCCATACTAATATTTCCCAAAACTTTACGCTTTGTTCCATTGATATATACGTATAATTTTCCGGATGACGAACGTGGAATAATGTCTGCATACCCTATAGGTGCAATACATATTTCCATACCTTTCCTTGCAATATATTTATTATCATACCCTACAACTGCACCTTTTGATATATGTTTTTTCTGTATAACACGCGATGCAATAGTCATCGCAGGTTGTAAATTTTTGTTATATTTACCACTTGGATCTAATCCATATATTGCCAATCCTGGACGAGCAAGAGTGAAATCCGATACATCATAATTCAAACATCCACCGGAGTTTGCAATATGGATATATTCAAAATTTATATTATGTTTTTTTGATAAAATATCCCTAAGTTCTCTAAATAATCGTAGTTGTTTTTTTGTAGTAGCATCATTTTTTATTTCAGATTGAATAAAATGACTCATTAATCCTACTAATTCTATATGCGGGTTAGATGAAAGCTGAATTGCCGCATGAATGACTTCGCTATAAGGAATCGCTGCTCTATCAATTCCGGTATCCGCAAATATGTGTATGCGAACTTTTTTGCCAGAACGCGCGGCAAGTTTGCATATAATTGGTATATGCTTCTGATCAATAACAGAAATATCTATATTTTTTTGAATAGCATCCTTTAATTCTCTTGTAGTTACATCATATAGCCAAGCTACAATATGTCCTTTATCGCCATTTTTGCGTAGAGTAAGTGCTTCGCCAATAGTCGCAACGCCAATCATTTTTACATTATGGTTTCGAACTATTTTGGAAATAGGAACAATTCCGTGACCATATGCATTTGCTTTTAATACTGGCATTACATCCGTTTTAGATACTTTGCGTAAATAGTCTATATTATGTCGTATAGCATCCGCATCTATTGTTGCTGTAATATCTTTATGGTGAGGCGAAATATATTCTTCATCGATTTGGTTAACTATATGTGTATGGCGTTTTCTTGTATATTTATTTCTTTTTGTGTTTTTCATGTTTATGTCTATTATGAATATATAGTATGATATATAGTATGAATATATATTATGAATATATATTATGAATATATATTAGTTATATCCACACATTCATAACAATTCTATATTCACAAAAATAGATGATTTTTCACTAGCATTATACATATTTTTTGTATTTATGATAGGTATTCCTTGTCCTTTTAATACATATGTTTGACTATCTTTTATATACAATAGGTTCGCTGGAATTGAAAATAGTATACTACCAATTTGGAAAGATATCTGTTTCTTTTCAAGTAACTCTGTGATTTTCATACGTAAATCAATATAGATATCGTTGTTTGTATCAATGTAGATATGAGAAGGAGTCGTTGGAATACATCTAACGATTAAGTCAATCGATGTATTTTGGTTTTCGCCTATTTTGTAATACAACTCAGTATGCCAAAGAGGAATATAATATTTTTTTTCATCATACTCTAATACGTATATATTATTTTCACCAAATAAGTCGTCTAGAGATACAGAAATAATAACAAGATTATCTGACTCCATTTTTTTTCGAATGATTTTCTCAAATAAAAGAAGTTTTTCATTACTAATATGGAAAACTGCATGGTACTTGTGTATGATTTCATAGATCGTATACGCAGTTTCTTTATCCATATCTTCAAACATTTTTAATGATAATTCATGACAATCTTCTACTATAATTTTCAGAATTACATCTATCGTTACTTTTGCATTTTCTTGCGAAATGTTCGCATACATTTTTTGAATCAATGATTGTGTAAATATTCTAAAAATCTCCATATAACTCTCCGCTCCTGTAGTATTTGATCCGTCAGCCTCATCGCCCGAATCCACATGAGAAGCATGAGAACCGAGAGAAACCAATAAATTATATAAACACAAATATGCATTGTTTATTTCCTTAAATTTTTCACACGATTCTTCACTATTGTTGTTTTTATCTGGATGATGTTTCATTGCATGTAACCTATAACTTTTTTTTAATTCGTCGAGTGTATAATTTGATTTTAGTTTTAATAATTCAAGTGCATGTTTTATATCCATTGATGGTTGTTATTAGATTATACATGTAATTTTCTAAGTGGTAAATTGGTCTATAATTATTATTGTAATACTGGAAAAATACAAATGTTTTCAATAGAATGTCGGTAATATTATCTTTATTTAATACTTCTGTTCTAATTAAATAAGATATTATATACCATATACACTCATTTATGTCCAAGTCGTATATTAATATTTCATATAAAATATCGCGAAATTTTAAATAGTTTATAGTATCTGGATTCTGTATTGATTCTATAATATTATTACATATACATTCATACGGATTAGTTAACTCATTCGTATTTACTATTACATTTTTAATATTTGACAATGATGACAGGTTCTTATAGTTATCAGATACCGAAATAGTTTGAGATGTTTCACTAGTATATGTGGTTTTAATAGTTTTTTTTTGCTTAAGTGAAATATGATTTGTAGCTACATCATTTCCAGCATCATCGTCATTCTCATCGTCATCGTCATCGCAATTATCATCGTCATTATCATCGTCATCGCTACCACTATATTTTTCATCCACTCCATTACTATATTTTTCTTGTTTTAATACATTTACTGAACTGGATACATTGGTGGTCGCATATACATGAATATTTTTATTTGGATGTAGTGCGTTTATGCATTTATTATAGTTTCCAAACGATGGTCTTGGAATAGAAATAATTTGCGAATTATTTAAAATATTATCAGGAATAAAACTAATATGTTCCGTAATAATTATAAAAAAAAGTTTTATTTTATTAAATGACTGAGAGTGCATATAACTATAAAAAATATCTAATAACTCACTATGAATTTTATTAAAATATTTGCACAAAATAATTCCGGTTGTATCTGCACGCATGGAAACAACATCCGTAATTTGATTATATATATCATTCCATAGTACCTTGGAGTTACAACCCAATAAAGACATATCTACTTCAAAATGAATATCGCTTATTTTTATAATAAAATTTTCCTTATTTGAATTAATAATAAGACGTTTTTCATATTTTAATTCACTATTACTATATTTTTTAATGCAATGTAAAGCTTGAGTATACTTTCCAACACCCTTTGGGCCATATAAAATTATATTTTTCAGATTTTCTACCTTTTCAGGTAGTGAATTTTTAAATATTTTTTCTATTTTTGGATGAAGAGGGGCATTGCGGTTTGATATTAAATAGTCTTCAAAATGTGTTTCAAGAAATTTCATTTTAAATATTTGCGGGTGTAAATTATTACTATAAATACAATAAATAGATTTAAATTATATTTCAGTTTAATACTTTAGTTAATACTTTAGTTAATACTTTAGTGTAATATTATAGATTTTGTTATGAAATACTTAAATATATAATAAGTAGTAAAGTAGTGTAAGTAATATTAGTATTAATATATTAATGAAGTTAGTAACTATTCACCCAGAAAATATTACAAAAGAATATATATATTTTAATGAACCTATACAAAATAATATTATAAACGAAAGTCGGTATATTAGAATATTATATTCTACACCTATCATAGTATTTAATGGAATCCATGTTCTTATAAATTTGAGTATTGATAATATAGAAAGACAATACAATAAGAATATTTTATATTACAATATAGAAAAAAATATAGAAGCTGTTAGTGGTATAAAAAAAATAGAAAAAATGATTTTAAAAAAATACAATTCGATAAAAATTCCATCATATAATTTATCGGAACTTATTGATGGCGGTGTTATACGATTATTTACCGATTTTAATGAAAAAAAGAAAGTGACGAATATTATACTAAAAATATCTGGTCTATGGGAAAATGATGAAACGTATGGGGTAACATATAAATTTTTTTCGGTTTAATATGTTTAATATGTTTAAAATACTTTATTAATATATTCTTATTTGTCAAAGCAAGAAAGCAAGAAAGCAAGAAAGCAATAAAGCAAGAAAGCAATAAAGCAAACAATGAGGAATATATTAATAACAGGTGGTTGTGGATTTATTGGTTCAAATTTTATCAACTATATATTAAAAAAGTATGGCGACGTATACATTATTAACTTAGATGCCATGTATTATTGTGCATCAGAGTTCAACATCAGTAAAGAAATACTAGAATCTGATTTATACAAAAATAGGTACAAGTTAATTAAAGGTAACCTATGTTCGTATGATTTGGTAAATCATATTGTAAATGACTACAAAATCGAATATATTATACACTTTGCAGCGCAAAGTCATGTGCAAAATTCTTTTGAGGACGCATTGCAGTACACAAAAGACAATATAGTCGGAACACATAATCTCCTCGAAGTTGCGCGAAAATATGGAAAACTTAAAAAATTCATACACGTTTCAACGGATGAAGTATATGGCGAATCCATGATTGAAAACTGCGAAAATAAAAAAACAGAAGAAAGTATATTGTGTCCAACAAATCCGTATGCTGCCACAAAAGCAAGTGCCGAATTAATCGCGCAGTCTTATTATCACTCTTTCAGTCTACCCATTATCATTACGCGGGGCAATAACGTGTATGGACCTAATCAATATCCGGAAAAAATAATACCACGATTTATAAAACTTTTAAAAGAAAATAAGAAGGTGACGATTCAAGGCGATGGCTCAAACGTGAGGGCATTTATTCATGTTCAAGATGTAGTAAATGCATTTGATATTATACTGGAAAAGGGTATTGTTGGTGAAATATACAACATAGGGTCAGACGACAATGAGGAATATTCGGTCTATCAGGTTGCAAAAATGTTAATCCAGAAAATAAAAAATACAGATTTGTATGATGACCATATTAAGTATATTGAAGACAGGCCTTTTAATGACAAAAGATACTATATAAGTAATGCAAAAATAAAAAGCTTAGGATGGAGTATACAGGAAAATTTTGATAAAGGAATTGACGAACTCATTGAGACAGAGTAGAATAAAACGCGTATGCGCAAAACAATATAAAAATAAAATAAAAGTGTAAGTATACATAACACAAAAGTCAAAAGACAATGAAAGTATTATTATATGGCAAGAACGGCTGGATCGGCGAGAAAGTGTATCGATTACTTATAGAGAAAGGTCATAGTGTCATTATCGGGAATGCAAGAGCAGAGAATATTGAAAGCTTGGAAGAAGAAATAAACGCGTTTCAACCTACAAACATTATTTCGACGATTGGAAGAACGCATGGCAAAATAGGTGACAAAGAATATACGACAATTGACTACCTCGAACAACCTGGTAAACTAAAAGAAAATGTCCGCGATAATCTTTTTTCACCTATCGCGATTGCCTTGTTATCCAAAAAGTATAATATCCACTACGCATATTTAGGAACAGGGTGTATTTTCACATACGATGGCGAACATCCATTTGCAGAAGAATTAAACGGATTTACAACCGATTCAAAACCTAATTTTTTCGGTTCTTCATATTCGATAGTAAAAGGATATACGGATATGTTGATGAAGGCGTTCGACAATGTATTAAACGTGAGGATACGCATGCCGATAACGGATGAGATACATCCGCGTAATTTTATAACCAAAATTACACGATATCAAAAAATATGTTCGATACACAATTCGATGTCGGTATTGCCTGATTTGTTGCCGGTAATGATTGACATGTGTGAGAAGGGGACAACTGGAACTATGAATTTAACAAACCCGGGGTTAATAAGCCACGATGAAATTTTAGAAATGTATAGAGAAATCGTAGATGCGAACTTTACGTGGGAGAATTTTGACATCGACGAACAACGTAAAATATTAGAAAGTGAACGTTCTAATAATTTTTTAGACACTTCCCGATTGGAGTCTATGTATAAAGTGAAACATATCAAAGATGCAGTGAAGGATGCGTTGTATCACATGAAACAGAATGAGAATGAGAATGAGAATGAGAACGAGAAAGGAACGGAAGTTTAAAAACAAGTAGAGAATAGTCGAAGAATGACTTCCATAATACCAACACACAACCCATTTAATATAAAGAGCGTAATACTTAAATATAATGTCCCGATAGATGGATCGGTAACGGGATTGCTAACAGATGTCATGCATCCCATATTTCCATGCAAATAACTAAATATTAAAATAATCTGAAAAATAATTAAAACGCTTGAGTAACCGGAAAATTTATAATATTCGGGGTCAACCTTTCTTTCATTTATCATACTAGAATACGCCAACGACTGACGTATAATTACAAAGAATATAATCAAAAGTGCAATAATTTGGAAAAATGATGGATATAAATTAAAACATTTCCCATCTGTTCTTAAATAATAAGATATTACTGCTAATAAAAGTGTAAACAATGAAATAAAAGAAACCATATAACCAATCGCGGTGGCAAATCCAGGTCCTTGTTCATTTCCAATTTTAAGTGAACTAAACGCTATTTTTATAAATACGCCGACAAATGCTAAAAGAAGTGAAATATTAAAAATATAAAAAATAGTTTTAAATCTTACGTCAATATTATCTAATCCTGAAAACGAATTCATGTTATCTTATTTTATGTTATGTTATGATAGAATAATATTATAACAGAATAGAATAAATTAAATACTATAGACTATATAGTTATTTTTTATTATTTTAATTTAGGTTTATTATTTTAGTTTAGTTTTATTATTATAAGTTAAAATATATTATAATTAAATTATAAGTAAGTATATAAAACAATACATATAATGAGTAGCGGCATGTTGAATAAAAATGTGCATACGGAACATCCTTTAATAGAAAGACAACAATCATATGTGTTAGAAAGAAAACTTGTAACAATACATTCTGAAGATAGAGATGTATGCGCCTGGCCTAGTTCATCATTATTTGAGATAACGCTTCCACAGCAGTTAACCAATGTTCAGTCAATTCGTCTGATTGAGTCAAATTTTCCATCTGTTAACAACGTTTTTACAAATGCAAACCAAAATACTAAAATGACATTTTATGTAGCTGGGTATACATATACTATTACTATTGATGAGGGGTTTTATTCACCGAATCAACTAGCAAATGTCCTGACAAATAAAATGAATCAAGCAGTTGATGTAAATTTTCCTGGCTATAACGAGTTTGTCGTAATATATCATGAAGTAAACCAAAAAATATGGTTCGGGAATAAGAGTGAAACATTTAAGTTACTATTCAATGCAAGTCAAGACTATTCTACGGGAACAGGAACAGGAACAGGAACAGGAACAGGAACAGGAACAGGAACATATGAAAATTGTAAAGTATTACCACCGAATGAACTATCTGCATGTATGAGCACAAAATGGGGACTTCCATATTATTTAGGATTCAACCGCGAAGAATATAGTAATCCTATTCCGACAACGGACGATTTAAATTACGAATATAAAAAAGCAACAGATGCAGATTATACCTGGCTTCAGGTTCCGGGATCAGGTACTGGCCACTATATTGTCGCACCAAATGTAATTAGTATATTCGGAGAAACAGCTTTTTATATGGATTTATTCAAATATAATGATATGGACGAGTTAATGCCGTATCCGCGCAGAACAAATGCGTCTACAGATAACAGCTATGGTGGAAGAGTAAACAATGCATTTGCAAAGATTCCTATACTAGGTATTCCGGTTTCGCAGTATTTTGATTCGCGAAATAGTATGTTGCAAAATATGTCGCAGTTTTTTCCGCCTCTCGAACGACTTTCTAAAATAAAAATTCGTCTTCGTTATCACGATGGACGACTTGTGGATTTTAGCAACTGCGATTTTAATTTTACATTGGAGTTTGATTTGTATCGCGACGAAATGGTGCGTGACTTACGTTTGCGTATTCCTGCACAATATAGGATGTAAAATATAAATATATTAAATATTATAAATAAATAACCCAAAATCAAAATGATATGAATAATTTTATCAACATTCATATCATTATTTATTCATTTTATACACTTTATGTAGTTTTAGTTTCAACATCATTTGATTCTGGCACTGGTTCTTTATTCCTATTTCTATTTTTACGTGTTCTTTTACCTGTATTCGTTTCATTCTTATTTTTTGAAATAGTTGATCGCTTCCCTTTAGCTCGTGGTTTACGTTTTTTTCCACCCCCATAGTCCTCAAAATCATTATTTGGTGTCGATGG
>Ga0208718_1000138_pt1 | contig 13538 bp, 8 predicted proteins | sample LakMenE29Apr09ns_FD_150743 | JGI IMG/M metagenome (GOLD analysis project Ga0208718, IMG submission 150743) | Freshwater microbial communities from Lake Mendota, WI - 29APR2009 deep hole epilimnion ns (SPAdes) | ecosystem: Environmental > Aquatic > Freshwater > Lake > Epilimnion/Euphotic zone ...
CAAGATGTTGAAGCGATTACGCCACAGACATTGATCAACATTCGTCCAGTAGTTGCATCAATTAAGGAGTTCTTCGGAACTTCTCAGTTGTCACAGTTCATGGACCAAACAAATCCATTGTCAGGACTTACACACAAGCGCCGTCTTTCAGCACTTGGACCTGGTGGTCTTTCACGAGATCGCGCAGGCTTTGAAGTTCGTGACGTTCACCCATCTCACTATGGACGTATGTGCCCAATTGAAACTCCTGAAGGGCCAAACATCGGTCTTATCGGTTCACTTGCAACATATGGTCGCGTAACAGCATTTGGATTTATCGAAACTCCTTATCGCAAAGTTTCAAAGGGTCGCGTAACCGATCAAGTTGATTACTTAACTGCTGATGAAGAAGACGAGCACATCATTGCTCAGGCAAATGCACCATTAACTGAAGACTCTCACTTTGCTGAAGCACGCGTACTTGTACGTCGTCGTGGTGGCGAAGTTGAATACATCCCAGCTGATGAAGTTGATTACATGGATGTTTCTCCACGTCAGATGGTGTCTGTTGCAACAGCAATGATTCCATTCCTTGAGCACGATGATGCTAACCGTGCGTTGATGGGTTCTAACATGATGCGCCAGTCAGTTCCGCTGATGCGCGCAGAAGCACCACTTATCGGTACAGGCATGGAGTTCCGTGCAGCCGTTGATGCTGGTGATGTTGTGACTGCAACTAAGGCTGGCGTTGTTACTGAAGTATCTGCTGAAGAAGTAAAGGTCATGGCAGATGACTCCACATACCAAACATATTCACTTCACAAGTTCACACGTTCTAACCAAGGAACTTCATATAACCAGAAGGTTATTGTCTCTGAAGGACAGCGCGTTGAAGTTGGCTCAGTAATTGCTGATGGTCCATGTACCGAACTTGGTGAAATGGCTCTTGGTAAGAACTTGCTCGTGGCATTTATGTCATGGGAAGGCCACAACTACGAAGATGCGATTATCTTGTCGCAGCGCCTAGTTCAAGACGATGTTTTGACATCAATTCACATTGAGGAATACGAAGTAGATGCACGCGACACCAAGCTTGGTGCCGAAGAAATCACTCGCGATATCCCTAACGTTTCAGAGGAAGTTCTAGCTGATCTAGATGAGCGCGGAATCATCCGTGTTGGCGCCGATGTAGTACCTGGCGACATCTTGGTTGGAAAGGTAACTCCTAAGGGAGAAACTGAACTAACTCCTGAAGAGCGCTTGCTCCGTGCAATCTTTGGTGAGAAGGCTCGTGAAGTTCGCGATACATCTCTTAAGGTTCCACACGGTGAATCAGGAAAAGTTATTGGCGTAAAGATCTTCGAATCTGAAGAAGGCTTTGAGTTAGCAGCTGGCGTTAACCAATTGGTTCGCGTTTACGTTGCACAAAAGCGCAAGATTCAAGATGGTGACAAGCTTGCTGGTCGCCACGGTAACAAGGGTGTTATTTCTAAGATTCTTCCAGTTGAAGATATGCCATTCCTTGAAGATGGAACTCCAGTAGATGTTGTTCTTAACCCACTCGGTGTACCTGGTCGTATGAACGTTGGTCAGGTTCTTGAAATGCACTTAGGTTGGGTAGCAAAAACTGGTTGGGATCTATCTGGTGTCGATGAAGCGTGGCAGAAGCACATGCGCGCAATCGGTGCTGAAAAGGGAGAGCCAGGAACTAAGTTTGCAACACCGGTATTTGATGGTGCGCTAGAAGATGAAATCTCTGGTCTTCTTTCAGCAACATTGCCTAACCGCGATGGCAATCAGTTAATTGGTCGTTCAGGAAAGGCCCGCTTATTTGATGGCCGTTCTGGCGAGCCATACCCAACACCAATTTCAGTTGGATACATGTACATCTTGAAGCTGCACCACTTGGTGGACGACAAGATTCACGCACGTTCAACTGGTCCATACTCAATGATCACGCAACAGCCACTGGGTGGAAAAGCTCAGTTCGGTGGTCAGCGATTTGGTGAGATGGAAGTGTGGGCACTTGAAGCTTATGGTGCTGCATACACACTTCAAGAACTTCTCACAATTAAATCTGACGACGTTCTAGGACGCGTAAAGGTTTACGAAGCAATTGTTAAGGGCGAAAACATTCCTGAACCAGGCATCCCTGAATCATTCAAGGTGCTTATTAAGGAAATGCAGTCCCTATGTCTCAATGTTGAAGTGCTTTCTTCAGAAGGTGTCGCAATTGAAATGCGCGATACAGATGAAGAAGTATTCCGTGCCGCCGAAGAGCTAGGTATCAACTTGTCACGAGTTGAGCCAAGCAGCGTAGAAGAAGTGTGAGAGGGATAAAACCATGTTAGACGTTAACTTCTTTGATGAACTACGTATCGGCCTTGCATCGGCTGACAATATTCGCGAATGGTCTTTTGGCGAAGTAAAAAAGCCAGAGACAATTAACTACCGCACACTTAAGCCTGAAAAGGACGGCCTATTCGACGAGAAGATCTTCGGACCAACTCGTGACTGGGAATGTTATTGCGGTAAGTACAAGCGCGTTCGATTTAAGGGAATCATCTGCGAGCGATGCGGTGTTGAAGTAACACGTGCAAAGGTTCGTCGCGAACGTATGGGTCACATCGAGCTAGCAGCTCCTGTAACTCACATCTGGTACTTCAAGGGTGTTCCATCACGCCTTGGTTACCTACTTGATCTTGCTCCAAAGGATCTAGAAAAGGTTATTTACTTCGCTGCTTACATGATCACAGTTGTTGATACTGAAGCGCGCGAAGAAGATATGCCACAACTTGAAAAGAAGTTGGCTAATGATCGCAAGAAGATCGAAACACGTCGTGATAACGATCTAGATGTTCGCACCAAGAAGCTTGAAGCAGATCTAGCAGAGCTTGAAGCTGAAGATGCTAAATCAGATGTTAAGCGTAAGGTCCGCGAATCTGCAGAGCGTGAACTTAAGTCAATCCGTGATCGTTCAGAGCGTGAGCTTGATCGCCTTGAAAGTGTTTGGACTCGCTTTAAGAACTTGAAGGTTCAAGATCTTGAGGGTGATGAAAACCTTTACCGCGAAATGCGCGATCGTTATGGAATGTATTTCAAGGGAGATATGGGTGCTGCTGCAATTAAGCATCGCCTAGAGACTTTTGATCTAGAAACAGAGCACAAGATGCTCACAGACCTTTCCGAAAATGGCAAAGGTGCAAAGAAGACTCGTGCAATCAAGCGCTTGAAGGTTGTTAACGCATTCCTTACAACAAGCAATAAGCCAGCATCAATGGTTCTTGATTGTGTTCCAGTTATTCCACCTGATCTACGTCCAATGGTTCAACTCGATGGTGGTCGTTTTGCGACTTCAGATCTCAACGATCTATACCGTCGTGTTATCAACCGTAACAACCGTTTGAAGCGTCTAGCTGATCTCGGTGCACCAGAGATCATCGTTAATAACGAAAAGCGCATGTTGCAGGAAGCTGTAGATGCCTTGTTCGATAACGGTCGTCGTGGTCGTCCAGTTACAGGTCCAGGTAACCGTGCACTGAAATCACTTTCAGACATGCTCAAGGGTAAGCAGGGACGTTTCCGTCAGAACTTGCTCGGAAAGCGCGTTGACTACTCAGGTCGTTCAGTAATCGTTGTTGGTCCACAGTTGAAGCTGCACCAGTGCGGTCTTCCAAAGCAGATGGCACTTGAACTTTTCAAGCCATTCGTAATGAAGCGACTTGTTGACCTTAACCACGCGCAGAACATTAAATCTGCAAAGCGAATGGTTGAACGTGCTCGTCCAGTTGTGTGGGATGTTCTTGAAGAAGTTATTGCAGAGCATCCAGTACTACTCAACCGCGCACCTACCCTTCACCGTTTGGGTATCCAAGCTTTCGAACCACAGTTGGTAGAAGGTAAGGCAATTCAGATTCACCCACTCGTTTGTACAGCTTTCAACGCTGACTTCGACGGTGACCAGATGGCAGTTCACTTGCCGCTATCTGCTGAAGCACAGGCTGAAGCACGTATCTTGATGTTGTCTTCAAATAACATCTTGTCACCTGCTAACGGTCGCCCAATTACTTCACCAACACAGGACATGGTTCTTGGTCTTTATTACTTGACCATGGTTCGCGATGGTGAATTAGGAGAAGGTCGTGCATTTAGCTCGATTGCAGAAGCAATCATGGCTCATGATCAACATTCAGTTTCATTGCAGGCAAAGATCAAGATTCGTCTTGATAGTTCAAGTGAAACTATTGAAACAACAATTGGTCGTGCATTGTTTAACGAAGCACTTCCAGCTGATTTCCCATATGTAGACATCGATGTAACTAAGAAGCAACTTGGTGGCATTGTTGATCGTCTTGCTGAGTTCTATCCAAAGGTTGTTGTTGCACAAACGCTTGATGCGTTGAAGGCACTTGGCTTCCACTGGGCAACTCGCGCAGGAGCAACTATTGGTATTGAAGATGTTGTTACACCTCCACGCAAGAAGGAGATCCTTGAGAGCTATGAAACACAGGCTGACAAGGTTCAATCTCAATATGAAAAGGGACTCATCACTGATGACGAGCGTCGTCAGGAATTGATCGAGATCTGGACTAAGGCAACAGCTGAAGTGGGTAAAGAGATGGAAGAAAACTTCCCTCGCGTTAACCCAGTTTGGATGATGGTCTTCTCTGGTGCTCGTGGAAATATGATGCAGATCCGTCAGATTGCAGGTATGCGCGGACTCGTAGCAAATCCAAAGGGTGAAATTATTCCTCGCCCAATTAAATCTAACTTCCGTGAAGGTCTTTCTGTACTTGAGTACTTCATTTCTACTCACGGTGCACGTAAGGGTCTTGCAGATACAGCGCTTCGTACCGCTGACTCTGGTTACCTCACTCGTCGTCTTTGCGACGTTGCTCAGGATGTCATCATCCGTGAAGAAGATTGCGGTACTGATCGCGGTCTTGTTCTACAGATTGGTGTTCGTCAAGAATCTGGCGGCCTAGTTAAGTTTGATCACGTTGAAACTTCAGTATTTGGTCGCACATTGGCCGATGATGTTGAAGTTGATGGCAAGGTCATCTTGCCTGCTGGCACAGATCTTGGAGATCGCAATATTGATGAACTCGTTGCAGCTGGAGTAGATGAAGTAAAGATTCGCTCAGTTCTAACTTGCGATAGCAAGGTCGGACAGTGCGCAGCTTGCTACGGTCGCTCACTTGCAGCAGGACAACGTGTTGCAGTTGGTGAAGCAGTAGGAATCATTGCAGCGCAGTCAATCGGTGAGCCTGGTACACAGCTAACAATGCGTACCTTCCACACTGGTGGCGTTGCTGGTGATGACATCACTCACGGTCTTCCACGTATCGTCGAGCTCTTCGAAGCACGTACACCTAAGGGTGTTGCGCCAATCGCTGAAACAGCAGGTGTTGTTTCATTCCGCGAAGACGTAAAGGGCAAGAAGATCGTCGTAACTCCAGATGATGGTGGCGAAGAAGTTGCTTACCCAATTACTCGTCGTCAGAAACTACTTGTTGAAGAAGGTTCACGCGTTGAAGTTGGCCAGAAGATGGTCGTTGGCGCAATTGATCCAAAGCAGGTACTTCGTATTCTTGGACCACGTGCAACTCAAGTTCACTTGGTAAATGAAATTCAATCTGTTTATCGCTCACAGGGCGTAGGCATTCACGATAAGCACATCGAAGTAATCGTTCGCCAAATGCTAAAGCGCATCACAGTGCTTGAAGCAGGAGATGCCGATCTACTTCCAGGTGAGCTCGTTGAGCGCGGTCGCTTTGAGACTGAAAACCGTCGCGTAGTTACTACTGGTGGAAAGGCAGCCTCAGGTCGCCCAGAACTTATGGGTATCACTAAGGCATCACTTGCAACTGAGTCATGGTTGTCAGCTGCTTCATTCCAGGAAACAACTCGTGTTCTAACCGATGCTGCCCTTTCAGAGAAGAGTGATCCATTGCTCGGTCTGAAGGAGAACGTCATCATCGGTAAGTTGATTCCAGCAGGTACTGGTCTTGCTCGTTACCGCAACATTCGTGTTGAGCCAACAGAGGAAGCTAAGGCCGCTGTTTATGCAGCTTATGATGAATATGACTTCACACCATTTGACCAACAGGGTTCAGGTGAAGCAGTACGTCTTGATGAGGTAGAAATTCCTCGTTAAAGAATAATTAAATGAAAAGGGCTCCCTTCGGGGAGCCTTTTTTATTACACTCACACAATGACTAACGATGAGAAGTTCCATGTGCAAAGACATTCTGACCGAGAAGTTCACGATCGCTTAAATATCAACGAACTCCTTGATTCCCAATACGTCGCACACGTTGGTTTCATCGACCCAGATATCAACGCACCTTTTGTTGTCCCTATGGGTTTTGCAAGAGATGAGAACCGGATTCTGATTCATGGATCCACTGGCTCACGCATCATGATGGCAATTGCTAAAGGGATAGATCTCTGTGTCACAGTTACACAGCTCAATGCAATCGTTGTTGCGCGCTCTGCTTTTAACTCATCGATGAATTATGAATCAGTGATGATCTTTGGCAAAGCACGAGTTTTAAAAGAGGAAGAAAAAGATGTTGCACTAGAGCGCATCACAACAAAGCTAGTTCCAGGTCTGTGGGAATACGGACGTGCGATGACTAAGAAAGAATCAGCGGCAACAATGATTGTTGAGTTATCCCTAGATAAGCTTTCAGCTAAGGCCCGCTCTGGTGATCCATCCGATGATGAAGAAGATGTAAACCTTCCTCTCTGGGCAGGAATTATCCCGCTTACAACTGTTCAAGAGAGTGCAATCACTGCCAAAAATGCAGCTGGAATAGCCGTTCCGCCACATATTAAGTAGTTATTTGTGCAGGTTAGCCAATCGATCAAGGATTGGTGGGTGTGAGTAATGCACTGCAACATAAACCGGGTGTGGGTTTAAGTTAGAGAGTGATTCACGAGAGAGCTTCTTAAACGCGCTATACATATGCTCGCGAGCACCTGGATATGTGTCGATTGAATACTGATCTGCTTGATATTCATTGCGACGTGAGAATGAGTTATTAATCAAGCCCAGCAGCGTTGAAACAGGGCTAAAGAGTAAGAAGAAGGCGAGCATTGATAAGTGAAAGCTTGGCGTATCTGAGCCAAGGGCCTTAGAAAGATTTGGATTACCAAGCAGCCAACCCATGAGTGAGAAGATGATGAGGGTTTGCAGATTACTAAAAGCAAACATTGTGTAAACATGCTTGCGCTTGTAGTGGCCAACTTCGTGGGCCAAGACTGCAACTGTTTCTTGTACGGTGAGTTTTTCAATCAAGGTGTCATAGAGACCAATGATTTTAACTTTGCCCATTCCAGAAAAGAATGCATTGAGTTTGGTTGAACGCTTTGATGCATCCATCTCATAGAGCTTAGAAAGCGGGAAGCCTTGCTTCTGGCAATAATCCTCCACTGCAGTACGCAGTTCACCTTCAGGCAAGGGCTTTAACTTATTAAACATTGGCAAGAAGATGCGTGTGCCAAAGACAAACATAAACAATGAGAAGGCAGCAAAGAGAGCCCACGCGATAATCCAGAACTGACTTTGAAGTTCTTGATAGATCCAGGCAACTGCATAGAGAAGGACTAGTCCAAGTGCTAATGAAATAAGTAGTTGCTTTATCGCATCTTGGAAAAACAACTTCTTAGTTGATTTATTGAAACCAAATTTTTCTTCAATCACAAAAGTTGAGTAATAACCGGCAGGAAGATTCGCAATTGTTGAAATAAGGATCAAAATCGCAATGAAAACCACGGTTATGAGCAGGTCATTGCCGAAACGTTCGCGTAGCTGGGCATCGAGCCATGAGAACCAACCTAAAATGATGGCGGCCAGGATGACCACGGTGCTGATCAGGGTGGTGAGCATTTCAAAGCGGTATTTGTCGGTGCCATAGGCCATGGATTTGGCATATTCATCGGGGTTGAAGATCTCAGCAACCTCTGGGCTAATTGGCTGGTTCTTTGAGCGCTCATTGAGGTAGTTGATTACCATTCCGGCGCTGAAATCAATAAGGACAAATAGGACAATTCCTAGGAGGAGTAGATCTGATGTAGTCATAGGCTCAAATGTAGCATGTATGCTACAAATTATTGGTTAAGCATGTGTCACTCCCTGCGACACGCCCGGATGTGAAAAACCACGCCATTGCCCAAAATCTAGGGGATTAAAGGAGTAAAAGGGCGATTTGCCTCGCATGAGCCCGCTGGGTTACCCTTCGCGTCTGCTCTTTTTTAGAGCTTTGTTGCTTGTGCTGTAAATAAGTTGAAAAACTATTTGCAACATCTATGCGAAGCGGGTGCAACACACCCGACCGCGTGGGTCGGCAATTGAGCGTGAATAAAGATCAGTAACGAAGTTACGAATGGAGATGAAGTGCCAACAATTCAACAGCTAGTTCGTCGTGGTCGCGCAGAAAAGATCACGAAGACAAGCACACCTGCACTTAAGGGTTCACCACAACGACGCGGTGTTTGTACACGCGTTTATACAACAACCCCTAAGAAACCAAACTCTGCTCTTCGCAAAGTTGCACGTGTTCGCCTTACTAGTGGCATGGAAGTCACTGCATACATTCCTGGTGAAGGTCACAACTTACAAGAGCACTCCATTGTTCTTGTTCGCGGTGGTCGTGTAAAAGATCTACCAGGTGTTCGTTACAAGATCATTCGCGGATCACTAGATACACAAGGTGTTAAGAACCGTAAGCAATCACGTTCTCGTTACGGTACTAAGAGAGAGAAGAAGGCTAGCTAATGCCACGTAAAGGTCCGGTAGTTAAGTCTCCAGTTGTTTCAGATCCTGTTTACAACTCACCAGTTGTTACTGCGCTAATTAACCGTGTATTGCTTAGCGGTAAGCGTTCAACAGCTGAGTCAATTGTTTACGATGCTCTAGAAGGTTGCCGCAAGAAGACTGACGTAGATCCACTTATTACTTTGAAGCGCGCGCTAGATAACATCAAGCCAGCAGTTGAAGTACGTTCACGCCGCGTTGGTGGAGCTACATACCAGGTACCTGTTGAAGTTAAAGCAGGCCGTTCAACAACTTTGGCACTTCGCTGGTTAATCGATTACTCACGATCACGTCGTGAAAAGTCAATGGCAGAGCGTCTAACTAATGAATTAATCGATGCAAGCAATGGCCTTGGTGCTGCTGTAAAGCGTCGCGAAGACACTCACAAGATGGCTGAAGCTAACAAGGCTTTTGCTCATTACCGCTGGTAATCACTAACTAACCCGAAGAATTTAGAAACGACGAGAAGAGGAATATAAGTGTCAGCAGTAGAGAACATCGATCTAGCTACGGTTCGCAATATCGGAATCATGGCTCACATCGACGCGGGCAAAACCACTACTACTGAGCGCATCCTTTTCTACACAGGAATTAACTACAAGATCGGTGAAGTGCACGAAGGTGCTGCAACGATGGACTGGATGGAGCAGGAGCAAGAGCGCGGTATCACTATTACTTCTGCTGCAACTACTTGTATGTGGGATAAGCATCTGATCAACATTATTGACACACCAGGTCACGTGGACTTCACAGTTGAAGTAGAGCGTTCCCTCCGTGTTCTAGATGGTGCAGTAGCAGTATTCGATGGCGTTGCAGGTGTTGAGCCACAATCAGAAACAGTATGGCGTCAAGCAGATCGTTACTCAGTTCCTCGTATTTGTTTTATTAACAAGCTAGACCGCACCGGTGCTTCATTTGATAAGTGCGTAGGCATGATCAAGGATCGCCTCAATGCAGTTGCATTAGTTCTACAACTTCCAATCGGTAACGAATCAGATTTCCTTGGAGTAGTTGACCTCATTGCAATGAAGGCGCTGACATGGCGCGGAGAAACACAAAAGGGCGAAGATTACGCAATCGAAGAGATTCCAGCTGACATGGCTGATAAGTGCAAGCAAGCTCGTCATGACTTGATTGAAACACTTGCTGAAAATGATGACGTTGTTATGGAGAAGTACCTAGAAGGTGCTGAACTCTCAGATGTTGAAATTATTGCTGGTATCCGCCGTGCAACTCTTGCTGCAAAGCTCACTCCAGTACTCACTGGTTCAGCTTTCAAGAACAAGGGTGTTCAGCCAATGCTTGATGCAGTAGTTCGCTACTTGCCGAGCCCACTAGATGTTGAATCAATCGTCGGTACAGATATGAACAACGCTGAGGTTGAGGTTATCCGTCACCCTGAGAACAAGGAGCCATTTGCCGCTCTTGCTTTCAAGATCATGACTGACCCACACCTAGGAAAGCTCACATTCATCCGCGTTTATTCAGGTGTTCTACAAACTGGCTCAACCATCCTTAACTCAAACAAGGATCGCAAGGAGCGCATCGGAAAGATCTACCAGATGCACGCCAACAAGCGCGAAGAGCGTGACAACGTTGGTGCAGGAATGATCGTTGCTGTTATGGGTCTTAAGGACACAACAACAGGTGAGACTCTCTGTGATCCAGCTAAGCCAGTAATCCTTGAATCAATGGATTTCCCAGCTCCAGTTATCTCTGTTGCTATCGAGCCAAAGACAAAGGGCGACCAAGAAAAACTTGGCGTTGCTATTCAGCGTCTTTCTGAAGAAGATCCAACTTTCCACGTTAATACTGACGAAGAAACAGGCCAGACAATCATCGCGGGTATGGGTGAACTTCACCTTGAAATCCTTGTTGACCGTATGCGCCGTGAGTTCAAGGTTGAAGCAAATGTTGGTAAGCCACAGGTTGCTTACCGCGAAACATTGCGCAAAGCCGTTGCTCGTCACGATTACACACACAAGAAGCAGACTGGTGGTTCTGGACAGTTTGCAAAGATTCAAATTGCTGTTGAGCCACTTCCAACTGGTGAAGTTGAAGGCGGATATGAATTCGTAAATAAAGTCACTGGAGGCCGCGTTCCACGCGAGTACATCCCTTCAGTTGATGCAGGTTGTAAGGAAGGTATGGCTGCTGGTCCACTAGCTGGCTACCCAATTACAGATGTACGAGTAACTCTTCTTGATGGCGCGTATCACGATGTTGACTCATCGGAGCTCGCTTTCAAGATTGCTGGACTAGCAGCGTTTAAGGAAGCAGCAAAACTTGCTGATCCTGCGATTCTAGAACCAGTGATGAGAGTCGAAGTTGTTACCCCTGAAGACTTCATGGGTGATGTCATCGGCGATCTCAACAGTCGTCGTGGTCAAATCCAGGCCATGGATGAGCGGTCAGGTGCCCGCGTTGTTAGGGCGCTAGTTCCATTGTCAGAGATGTTCGGCTATGTCGGAGATCTTCGCTCTAGAACTCAAGGTCGCGCGAGCTATTCAATGGAGTTCGATTCGTATGCCGAAGTACCTGGCAACGTAGCGAAAGAAATCATTGCAAAAGTTCGAGGCGAATAACCCTAATAAAAAGCACAACCCCTAATAACTAAGCACTAGTAAACGAAAGAGGAAACAAAAATGGCAAAAGCCAAGTTTGAGCGCACGAAGCCGCACGTTAACATCGGCACCATCGGTCACATTGACCACGGTAAGACAACTCTTACTGCGGCAATTTCCAAGGTGCTTCATGACAAGTACCCAACACTTAATGCAGCAACAGCTTTCTCTGATATCGATAAGGCACCAGAAGAGCGTCAACGCGGAATTACAATCTCTATCGCTCACATTGAGTACCAGACAGAGAAGCGTCACTACGCACACGTTGACTGCCCAGGCCACGCTGACTACATCAAGAACATGATCACTGGAGCTGCACAGATGGACGGAGCAATCCTCGTCGTAGCTGCTACAGATGGTCCAATGCCACAGACAAAGGAGCACGTTCTCCTTGCTCGTCAGGTAGGCGTTCCATCAATCGTTGTTGCACTTAATAAGTCAGACATGGTTGATGACGAAGAAATTCTTGAACTCGTTGAAATGGAAGTTCGTGAACTTCTATCTAAGTACGAGTTCCCAGGAGATGACACTCCAATCGTTCGCATCTCAGCACTTAAGGCTCTCGAAGGAGATGCTGCTTGGGCAGAGAAGATCGTTGAGCTAATGGATGCAGTAGATGCATTTATTCCTCAGCCAGCACGTGAAGTTGATAAGCCATTCCTTATGCCAGTTGAAGACGTTTTCACAATCACAGGTCGTGGAACAGTTATCACTGGTCGTATTGAGCGCGGCATCGTAAAGGTCAACGAAGAAGTTGAAATCGTTGGTATCCGCGAGCTCGCACAAAAGACAACAGTTACAGGCGTTGAAATGTTCCGTAAGTTGCTCGACGAAGGTCAAGCAGGCGAGAACGTTGGACTTCTACTTCGTGGTCTAAAGCGTGAAGATGTTGAGCGCGGCCAGGTTGTTTGCAAGCCAGGTTCAATCACACCTCACACTGAGTTTGATGCATCTGCATACATCCTTTCAAAGGATGAAGGCGGACGTCACACACCATTCTTCAATAACTACCGTCCACAGTTCTACTTCCGTACAACTGACGTGACTGGTGTTGTAACTCTTCCAGCAGGAACCGAAATGGTTATGCCTGGCGATAACACTGAAATGTCAGTAACACTGATTCAGCCAATCGCTATGGAAGAAGGACTTCGCTTCGCAATCCGTGAAGGTGGCCGCACAGTAGGTGCTGGTCGCGTTACAAAGATTAAGAAGTAAATAGCACCAAGGAATTAAATGTTTGAGCCCGGCGGTGTAAAAGCCGCCGGGTGAAAAACAAAAGCTTGATAACTACATGTAAACGAAGTATTAATACGAAGGAGAACGACATGGCGGGACAAAAGATCCGCATTCGACTCAAGGCCTACGACCATGAGGTGATTGACTCTTCAGCGAAGAAAATCGTTGAAACAGTTGAGCGCACTGGTGCAACGGTCGCGGGTCCAGTGCCGCTACCAACAGAGAAGAACACGTACTGTGTTATTCGCTCTCCTCACAAATATAAGGACAGCCGCGAACACTTCGAGATGCGCACACACAAGCGCTTAATCGACATCATCGACCCAACACCTAAGACTGTTGATTCATTGATGCGTCTTGATCTGCCTGCAGGCGTCGACATCGAGATTAAGCTCTAAGGAAAGGACGACAGTAAATGACATATACAACTCAAGGCGCTGGCTCGTCCATCAAGGGCGTCCTCGGTAAGAAACTTGGAATGACACAGGTTTTTGATGCTAACAACAAGATGGTTCCTGTAACCGTTGTTGAAGCTGGTCCATGCGTAGTTACACAGATTCGTACACCTGAAAAAGATGGTTACTCAGCTGTTCAAATCGCTTTCGGCGCAATTGACCCAAAGAAGATTACAAAGCCACTTGCTGGCCACTTCGCTAAAGCTGGCGTGACACCACGTCGCTCTGTTGCAGAACTTCGCACACTTGATACAACTTCTTATTCAGTTGGACAAGAGCTAGGTGCCACAGTATTTGCAGCTGGTGAATTAGTTGATGCAACTGGAACAAGCACAGGTAAGGGAACTGCTGGTGTTATGAAGCGCCACGGTTTCGGTGGTCTTGGTTCATCTCACGGTGTTGATCGTAAGCACCGTATGCCAG
>Ga0208718_1000141_pt1 | contig 13379 bp, 15 predicted proteins | sample LakMenE29Apr09ns_FD_150743 | JGI IMG/M metagenome (GOLD analysis project Ga0208718, IMG submission 150743) | Freshwater microbial communities from Lake Mendota, WI - 29APR2009 deep hole epilimnion ns (SPAdes) | ecosystem: Environmental > Aquatic > Freshwater > Lake > Epilimnion/Euphotic zone ...
TTTTTCAAATCTCAAGCACGTGCCCGAGGCATAGAACTTGGGGCCACTGATACAACACCTGGCTCAGGTGCATTTTTACGCTATTTATCTTTTACACTTAAGGCTCAATCTGTTGTTGAAGTTGGAACAGGTTCAGGAGTTGGTTCGCTGTGGCTCCTTGACGGTATGTTGGAAAGCGGAACTCTGACATCAATAGATGATGAAATGGAACATACTCAAATCGCCAAATTAGCATTCGCTGAAGCTGGTATCGCACAGGGGCGTTTTCGCTTGATTACCAACTCTGTTGTTGATGTGATTTCGAAGTTAACAGATCGCGCATATGACTTAGTTGTTTTGCGTCATAATCCAGAAGATCTTAGTTTCGTCATAAGCGAAGCGCACCGAATTTTGCGTAGCGGGGGAGCCCTAGTCATCGACAATTACTTCGGTGGCGGAAAAGTTAGCGATGCTGCGCAGCGAGATCCAAAAACTGTGGCCTTGCGCGATGCTGGGAAAATTATCAAGAACGACTCAGAACATTGGGTAAGTTCCTTAATTCCAGTAGGAGATGGCCTACTCGTAGCTACAAAGGTGTAAAGATACGATCATGATTTTTCCCAGAAACAAAGTTAAGCAGGAACTCCCAGCACCTTGGTGGCAACCACCTACTGCCCGCAAGAGTTCAAAAGGTAACGCGATACTAATCGCTGTTCTTGCCGGAAGTATCGGTGGCGCTTTAGGTGTTAATGCTTCTGGTGGAGATCTTTTTAATCGTGTTCAACTAGTTTCGTCAACGAGCACAATTCAACGAGCCCCAGATTCAGTTGCGGGTATTGCTCAACGAGTCCTACCTTCGGTCGTATCAATTAGTACACGTTCGGATGATGGCGCAGGCACTGGTTCAGGATTTGTCATCGATAGCAACGGATATATTCTGACAAACAACCATGTGATTAGCGATGCAGCGCAATCAGGCGGAAGCATTCAAGTTTCTTTAAGTGATGGATCTTTTTATTCAGCCAAGGTCATTGGCCGTGATGCATCTTACGATTTAGCGGTATTGAAGATCGGTGCCACAGGACTCAAAGCTTTGCAATTTGGAGACAGTGATGCTGTGGCTGTTGGTGATTTAGTAATTGCGATTGGTTCGCCGCTGGGATTAAGTGGAACTGTTACGACTGGAATAATTAGTGCCAAGAATCGCGCCGTGACTGCAGGTGGATCAAATGCTGAAAGTGCGTTCATAAATGCGCTTCAAACAGATGCAGCAATTAATCCAGGAAACTCTGGTGGCCCTCTTGTTGACGCGACCGGTGCAGTTATCGGTGTTAATTCAGCAATTGCATCTCTCGGCACATCATCCCAAATCGGTTCAATTGGTTTGGGTTTCGCAATTCCAATTAATCAAGCACGTAAGACCGCTGATCAATTGATAAAGAATGGCGTTGCAACCTATCCAATTATTGGTGTTTCGCTGAACATGAATTTCACAGAAAATGGTGCGCAAGTTGCAACAAATGGGCGTGGAATCTTGGCTGGAGGCCCAGCGGCAAAGGTGGGCCTGCGGGGCGGGGATGTCATTATCGAAATCGATGGGAAAGAGATCTACTCAGCTGAAGAACTCATCGTTTCTGTTCGAGCAAAGAATGTTGGGGATCCTGTAACCCTTGGCTTTCTGCGTGATGGCGTCAAGAAAACAGTCACTCTTACTCTGATCGCAGGAAAGAAATAAGTACCGTAGGCTAACGCTATGTTCTTTGATATCGGTGCAGGCGAGATATTGGGCCTTGCAATTTTGGGCATGATGCTAGTTGGGCCTGAACGTTTGCCGAAGTTAGCTGTTGAAGCTGCGCAGTGGGTAAAGAAACTTCGTGGCTTGGCATCAACTGCAACCGCCGAGCTTCGCGAAAACTTGGGACCTGGTTTTGAAGATTTACAACCTAAAGATTTAAACCCAAAAACTTTTATGAAAAAGCAGGTCGCGGATTTGTTGGATGAAGGAACCGCTAAACCAAAGGTGAATCGTCCAAAGGCAATGATTGATCCAGATCTCTTATGAGTTTAGTAGATCAGATTTCAGAAGCATTAACAAAAGTTCAAGATCCCGAACTTCGTAAGCCAATTACCGATTTAGGAATGGTTGAAGATTTACAGGAAAAAAATGGCGCCGTAACGGTCACAATTTTACTTACGATTTCTGCCTGTCCGATGCAAGATCGATTGCGCACTGATGTTACAACTGCGATTACTAACGTCGAAGGTGTTGCATCCGTTGATTTAACTTTTGGAGTAATGACCGAAGAGCAACGAAACAATGTAAAAAAGATTGTTCGTGGCGGTCGTGAAAAATTCATTCCATTCGCACAACCTGATTCCCTGACCCGTGTTATCGGAATCGCTTCTGGAAAAGGTGGAGTTGGTAAATCTTCGGTTACCGCCAACCTTGCCGTGGCGGCAGCTAAAAAGGGTTTGAATGTTGGAATTTTGGATGCTGATGTTTATGGTCACTCGATCCCACGTCTGATGGGTTTGATGGGACAACGACCAACTGCAATTGACCAAATGTTTATTCCACTTGAATCCTATGGAGTTAAGACAGTTTCCATGGAAATGTTTAAGCCTGAGCGCTCAGATCCTGTCGCCTATCGCGGGCCGTTGCTGCACCGAGTACTTGAACAGCTACTTTCTGATGCATATTGGGGCGACCTTGATCTTTTGTTAATCGATCTTCCACCCGGAACTGGCGATCTAGCCATTTCGCTTGGACAGTTAATTCCAAACTCTGAAATTGTGGTTGTGACAACTCCGCAGATCGCAGCAGCTGAAGTCGCCGAACGTGCAGGCCGCATCGCTCACCAGATTCATCAGCATGTAATCGGTGTTATTGAAAATATGTCGCAGTTTCCTTGTCCAGCATGCGGCGAGCCAATGTCACTGTTTGGTGAAGGTGGGGGAGAAGAAACATCTCACCGCTTATCCCAATTAGTCGGCAGTGATGTTCCATTACTTGGGAAGATTCCATTTAGTCCGGCGCTACGAACTGGTGGAGATGATGGTGCACCGATAGTTGAAGCTGACCCAACTTCAGTAGCCTCTGTTGCGATTCTAGAAATAGCCGAAAAAATTGTGAAGCGAAATAAATCCTTACTCGGAGTCCGATTGGGTATCTCGACGTAACTCTTTTGCAAGTTCATCAACTAAATCTGCAAGTTCACTTCGCATGAAGTCGCGAGTAGCAACTTCTCCCAAAGAATTACGTAGCGCTGCAAGTTCACGCGTTAAATACTCGGTATCAGCAATCGATCTTTCCTTCTGTGCACGATCTTCATTGAGTTGAATACGATCTCGGTCAGCTTGACGATTTTGTGCAAGAAGAATAAGTGGCGCTGCATAGGATGCTTGCAATGAAAGAATCAAGGTTAAGAAAATAAATGGATAATCATCAAAACGAAGATCAACTGGTGCGACAAAGTTCCACACGACCCAAAACATTACAAAGAAAGTCATATACACAAGAAAGCGTGCAGTACCCAAGAAACGCGCAAAACGTTCTGACAAGCGCCCGAAAGCTTCTGGATCGAAATGAGGGCGTAGCGAACGTCGAGTCTCGCGCGGAGTATCTAATCCATTAGTGCGTGCCATCTTTTGACCTCCTTACAGCGTTTCTGACTTAAAAGTTACTGGTGATTTTTCTCGGTGATCATGTCGCCAATTTTCAGGCAATAAGTGATCGAGCACATCATCAACTGTTACAGCTCCTAGCAAACGCTCATTGGCATCTACTACGGGTAGTGAAAGCATGTTGTAACTAGCTAAATACGATGAAACCTCGTGCAAAGTTGCATCTGGATTGACGCCTTTTGAATCATTATCAACAATCGAACCTAACAGTGTTGCAGGTGGTTCGCGCAACAGGCGTTGGTAATGAACAACCCCAATAAAGCGACCGGTTGGCGTTTCAACTGGTTGGCGACAGATATAGATCTGTGAAGCAAGCGCAGGAGAAATTTCTTTTTGGCGAACTGCAGCTAACGCATCGGCAACTGTTGAATCAGCGGTAAGCACGATTGGCTCAGTCGTCATCATTCCACCTGCCGAGTAATCTTCATAGTTCATTAAACGCAAAACATCTTCGGCATCTTCAGGTTCCATTAAATCTAGAAGTGCATTTGCCCGCTCTTCACCAATTTCACGCAGTAAATCTGCAGCATCATCTGGATCCATTTCGCCCAAAACATCTGCGGCACGTTCACCTTCAAGTTCGGCCAATAGTGCAACTCGATCAGTTTCATCCATCTCTTCCAAAACATCTGCAAGGCGTTCATCATCAAGAGCGATGGCAACTTCAATGCGTCGCTTGGGTGCAAGATCTTGTAATACCGCTGCAAGATCAGCAGCACGCAAATTGGCAAGTGTTGACATTAAATTTGCAACACCTTGATTTTGCTCGGTGTTCGCAAATCCTGTGACCTCTTCCCAAGCTACCGTTGACGTTGCGCCTTTGCGACGCAGGCCTTTACCTCGACGCATGATGTGCACACGATTGATATACCAATCGCCGGTTCGTGTTTCTTCCATACCCAAGTCTTCGACAACAACGGCTTCGCCAGATTCAATTAATGTAATTGAAAAATCCAGCATTTCGCCAAGTGCAAGAACTTCGCCGGGACGTGTTTCGAATCGGCGCATATTGAGTAAGCCAGTAATTACAACCGCCCCACTTTCGATAGAAGTCACACGCGTGATGGGTACAAAGACACGACGACGCAAAGGAACTTCTACAACTAATCCAAGAATTCGTGGCGGTTGATTTGTAGAACGAAGGGTCGCGACAGCATCTCGCACCTTTCCTACTGGATCACCATTTGGGTCAAAGACCGCGGTACCTGCAAGACGGGCAAGAAATACTCGGTTTAGGAGATTGCTGCTCATGGGATAAGGGTACCTTTCTCTTATGAACGCAGGGGAACGCATTAACCAACATACAGCGATGCCTGCTCGTCCTGATCTGATTCGTTTGGGTTTAGGAATTATCGGAATCGGAACATCTGGGCCATTAATCGCAATGAGCACAATGCCTGTCCTCACATTGATCTTCTGGAGAAATCTCGGCGGATCGTTAGTGACCTTGCCATTTGCGCTTCGCCATTCACGTGACAGGGTTGGCGTTAAGTGGGCCGTAATGTCCGGAGTTGTATTAGCTCTTCACTTTGTTGGATTTTTCTTAGCGATGAGAATGACAACTGTTGCTGCTGGAACTGCTTTAGTTGCTTTGCAACCGGTTTTTGCCGCTTTGTTTGTTAAGTTTTCAGGTGGCCATATTCCATCAAAGGCATGGCTTGGAATGATGGTTAGTTTTGTTGGGGTGCTACTTGTTGTTGGCGTAGACCTTCAAATTTCATTTAAATCATTTTTAGGAGACCTAGCCGCCCTTATTTCTGCAGCACTAGCGGCTGCATACATGATTGCTGGTTCGAAGGCACAAAGAACTCTAGAAACGACCACATACACAACAATTTGCTACTTTGTTTGTTCCATGACAGCGCTGCCTATGGCATTGATTGCTGGCAATGAAATTTTTTCATTCAGCGCAAAAGAGTGGTGGATTCTTCTGGGTCTTATTCTTGGAGCACAACTACTGGGACATTCAATGTTTAACTCCGCTTTAAAACGTGTATCTCCAGCGGTTGTTTCTTTAATTGTATTTTTTGAAGTTCCAGTCAGTGCCGTTCTTGCAGTTTGGTGGTTGGACCAAAAGCCTCCAGTCGGAATCATTCCTGGAATTGCATTAATTTTGTTTGGTTGCGTCCTAGTTGTTACCAGAACTCGAGGTGTAAATAATGATTGATTTGCATACCCATACAACCTGCAGCGATGGTACTGACAGACCACGAGAGCTAGTCAACAAAGCAATTGTTCAGGGTTTAGAGGTGTTAGGTATTGCAGACCACGACACAACATCCGGATGGGAAGAAGCAACACAGGCGCTGCGAGGAAAACTGCAACTTGTACTGGGTGCTGAGATTTCATGTTTAACTACCGAAGGCATAAGTGTTCATATGTTAGGGATGCTTTTTGATGCCAACCATATTGAAATGCAAACGGTATTAGAAGAAACTCGTGATGGTCGATTACCGCGAATGCGAAAAATGATTGAAAAAATGCGAGCCGAAGGTTTGGATATTTCAATAGAAGATGTCGAAAATGCAATGCCGGCTGGAGCGACAATGGGGCGCCCACATTTAGCTGATGCACTAGTTGCCAAAAAAATTGTTAAATCACGGGACGAAGCCTTTATAGATTTATTGCACAATGACTCGCGTTTTTATGTTTCACATGCTGCCCCAACACCAGTTGAAGCTATTGCACTGATTCGCAGGGCTGGGGGAGTTGCTGTAATTGCCCATCCTTTTGCATCTCATCGTGGACAAGTTTTAAAAGCTGAAGATTTTGAAGATTTAGTTGCTGCAGGCTTGAATGGCATAGAAGTAGATCACCGAGACCAAAATCCAGATGAGCGTGCGATGTTACGTGTAATCGCACAAGAATTGGATCTCGTTGTTACCGGTAGCAGCGACTATCACGGCACTGGAAAGTTGAACTCATTAGCAGAAAACCACACCAATAGGGAACAATGGCAGAAGCTAGAAGCACAAGCAGATGCACGAAGGGTTGTTATCGCATGAGAGATATAAGCGCAGTTACTTTTGCGGTCCAATCTTTTGTCACGTTGTTTGTGATTATGGATCCTCCTGGTGCGACTCCAATTTTCTTGGGGTTAGTCGCTGATAAATCACCACGAGTTCGTCGAATCTTGGCGATACAAGCTGCAGGCGTCTCTCTTCTTGTGATCTCAATTTTTGCTCTCTTTGGTCGAGCAATTCTAAATTATCTAAATATTTCTATGGAGGCTCTACAGGCAGCAGGAGCGCTGTTGCTATTGCTTGTTGCTCTGGAACTTTTGACAGGTAACGCTAAAAAGCATGGTGATGATGGTGATGCCAATGTCGCACTGGTTCCACTTGGAACACCCCTTTTAGCTGGCCCTGGCGCAATTGTTGCAACGATGATTTTCGTTCAGCAAGCAAATACAACCAGCATGGCTCTTGGACTAGTGGCAGCGGTTATTGCGGTTCACGTAGCAATTGCTGCGGTCTTAATGGCATCGACAACAATTTTAAAGGTTATAAAAGAAGCAGGCGTGACTCTGGTAGCTCGTATTGCTGGCTTATTGCTTGCAGCTATTGCGGTGCAGATGCTTGTTGATGCAATCCGCGTATTTGTTGCGGCTTAACTCTCTTTAAACTTTTTTGTACGGGTGCGTGTGCGCTCAGTACGAACAGGAGCAACATTTTGCTTCGCACGTGGTGGGCGCGCTTCTTTAGATTCAACTTTGGCGACAGGCTTTGCTTTGACAAGTCGACCCGTTGAACCAGCTGGAATGTTAAGAGTTTCATACAAATGTTCCGAGGATGAATATGTTTCCTCGGGTTCTGCAAGACCAAGCTCTAGAACCTGATTAATCATCTTCCAGCGAGCGAGTTCATCCCAATCAACAAATGTGACGGCGATTCCGTGAGCACCTGCACGAGCGGTACGGCCAATGCGGTGTACATATGTTTTTTCATCTTCAGGGCATTGGTAATTGATTACATGCGTAATGCCATCAATATCAATACCGCGCGCTGCAACATCTGTAGCAACTAGCACATCTGATTTTCCGGCTTTGAAATCACTCAATGCTTTTTCACGTGCACTTTGGCCCAAATCACCGTGAATTGGCGCTGCTTTAAAGCCACGTTCCATTAAGTCTTCAGCGGTTTTTTGCGCAGTGCGCTTTGTGCGACAAAAAACCATTGTTGGTCCACGACCATTGGCTTGCAAGATTCGAGCAAGCATTTCAATTTTGTCCATTGCGTGAGCGCGCAACACATGTTGCTTGATGCGGGTAACAACAGCACCTTCATCTTCGCTGTCCTGTGTGCGAATGTGAATTGGTTGGTTCATGAAGCGGCGAGCCAGAGCAATGATGTCTCCAGGCATAGTTGCTGAAAACAACATAGTTTGGGTGCGATTAGGCGTACTGGAAAGAATTTTTTCGACATCAGGCAAGAAACCAAGATCTAACATCTCATCTGCTTCATCAAGAACCAAGCGAGAAACCTCTTTAAGTTTTAGCTGACCTTGGCGAGATAAATCCAAAAGGCGACCCGGAGTACCCACGACAATTTCAACACCTGCATGCAGAGCTTCAATTTGTGGCTCAAATGCGCGTCCACCGTAAACAGCAAGGGTACGAATTCCACGGTTGGAGGCTAGCTCTTCAATATCCCGAGTTACTTGAGTACATAGTTCGCGGGTTGGAACAACAATTAAAACCTGTGGCATGCCTTTATTTGCAAAATCAGCCCACTCGGCATCATGCGGTGCAATAACTCGTTCGATGACGGGAATACCAAATGCGAGAGTTTTACCGGTACCAGTTTTTGCCTGTCCGATTACATCGCCGTCAGCAAGTGCAATTGGCAAAACCATTTCTTGAATAGCAAATGGGGCCAAGAAGCCATGTGCATGGAGTGCTTCAATTGTTTGGCTGCGCAGGGGCAGCTCGGCAAATGTTGGTGACATATAAATGTGTTCCTATCGGGATTAATTGCGCGGAAAACCTGAAATGCCTCGCCACATGAGGTTGTGAACTAGTTCCACAGCCTCTTGTCGAGTCAGTTTGCTATCTCGTTCGAGCCAGTGACGAGCAGTTACTTGCGCATAACCAATCATTCCAACACCCAAAAGCATTGATGCCTCTTTTGGTAGGCCAGTATCAATTGCAATTACAGCACTTGCTGCAGCTGCACAGTCATAAGTCATTCGGTTAAGACGTTGGCGAACCTGTGGTTCAACACTCATGTCACTTTCAAAAAGTAAGCGAAAGGCTTCACCCTCTTTTTCAATGAATGCAAAGTAAGCATCCACCGTTGCATGCACACGATCTTTATTATCTGGAGTCGAAGCAATCGCTTTTTGAATTTCAAATACCAATGAATCAATGTGTACATCTAGGACAGCCAAATACAGTTCGAGTTTTGACGGGAAGTGCTGATACAAAACCGGCTTGGAAACATTTGCACGATCGGCAATCTCATCCATTGCAGCTGAGTGGTAGCCAGCAGCGGTGAAAACTTCAAGAGCTGCTGAAAGCAACAACGCTCGGCGCTCATCGCGAGGCAAGCGCGCCTTGTTGGTTGTGTCGACGTTACTCATTGGACTAATCGTACGGCAGAATTACCAATCATGAACCGCCCCTATGAAGGTATTCGAATCTTGTTGGTGCATGCGCATCCTGATGATGAAACCATCAACAATGGAGCAACAATGGCTCTTTATGCTGATCGTGGGGCTCAAGTAACCCTTGTGACCTGCACACGTGGCGAAGAGGGCGAAGTATTAGTTCCAGGGCTTTCACATCTAGCTAGTTCCGATCAAGATTTACTGGGTTTGCATAGAGAATCTGAACTTGCAGCTGCCATGAAAGCACTTGGAATTTCAGATTATCGATTTCTCGGATCGCCCACTACCAAATTTCGAGATAGCGGCATGATGGGAACAGAACCAAATAATCGGCCTGATGTTTTTTGGCAAGCAGATGTAGATGAAGCCGCAACAATCCTTGTCGATGTAATTGAAGAAGTAAAACCACATGTATTGATTACATACGATGAAATCGGCGGATACGGCCACCCTGATCATATCCAGGCACACAGAGTTGCCATGCGAGCTTCAGAGCTTTCTACCTGGCAGATTCAAAAGATTTACTGGAACACAATTCCTAAATCTGTAATTGCGCAGGGGATGGAAAAAATGAAGGAAATTGGTTCAGATTTCTTCGGTGCAGAAAGTATTGATGATGTTCCATTTGCAAAAGATGATGAATTTGTAACAACTTTGATAGATGGTTCAGATTACGTTGATTCCAAGATGGCAGCGATGAAAGCTCACGAAACTCAAATCGCATTGGACGGTCCATTTTTTGCATTGTCAAATAATCTTGGAATGCAGATTTGGGGAGACGAGTACTACACCCTTGTAAAAGGCACAAAGAGTGCGCCATTTGATTCCAATGGTCGCGAAATTGATTTAACATCTGGTTTAGTTCTGTAATGCGCTATTTATACTCACTAATTTTAGGTGCAGCACTGGGTGCAGGTTCTGTTTTTCTTTATAGCTTGTATCCACCAGTTGGTTTAGTGCTCTCAATTGCAGCAACATTTATTGGCACTTGGGCGGCCGGGCGGATGTGGGGCAAGAGAAGTTTTAGATTAATTGCAGCAGCAGCGTGGAGTTTGGTAGTTTTGCGAGCAGGGTTTCCGGGTATAAATGAAGAGTATTTACTTCAAGGTGATGGACTTGGTCTTTCTCTGATCAATTTTGGATTTATCGCGGTTGTGATTGCGATATTGACTCCGCTTTAACTCCAGATTTGCCCACCAGATGTGTCTTTTACCTGTAATCCAAGGCTTTCTAACTGCACCCGCAACGAATCACTATCAGCCCAACGTTTTTCACTTCGAGCTTTCGCGCGTTCATCAATGAGTGTTTGCATCTGCTCAGTTAATTCACGAATAGCAATTGGTCGATCAAGATCTAAAGCTAAGACTTGATCAGCGTACATAAATAGTTCGCGTTTATTTCTTAGCTCGCTCTTTTCGATTTCACGCAAACGTAGAATGACCTTTGGGGTATCTAGGTCATTGTTAAAAGCAGATTCCATTTCAGGATCAACAGTGATTTCGGTGGACTGCCCCCACTCAGACATTTTTGCCCGCCAGCGCTTTAGTGTTTCATGCGCAGCGTTAATTGAGTTCCAGGTTAGGTCCATTTGAGATCTATATCGATTTTCTAGGAAACATAGGCGTAAAGCCAATGGATCAATCCCGCGAGCATTTATATCGCTCACTAGAACAACGTTGCCACTACTTTTTGACATCTTTTTACCCTCGAAAAGCAGGTGTTCGCCATGTACCCACACATCAACTGCTTCACGATCGATAATCGCATTAGATTGCGCGCGTTCATTTTCATGATGTGGAAAACGCAAATCAATTCCACCTACATGCACATCAACATGCTTATCAAGCATTTCCATGGACATCGCAGAACATTCAATGTGCCACCCAGGAAAACCTGGCCCCCAAGGTGAATCCCAAATCATTTCACTGCGTTCACCAGCTGTTTTCCACAGCGCCCAGTCAGCATGGAATTTCTTTGCACCATCATTGTGGTATTCGTATCTATGTCCAGGTTGCAATGAATCAAGTTTGTTTCCGCTGATTTCACCATAGCCGTCAAATTTTTGTGCATCAAAGTAAACAGTTTTGTCGCCACCCACATAAGCAAATCCTTTGTGAATCAATTCGGCGATCATCGATTGCATTAAGTCAATGCTCTCGCTAGCTCGTGGATATGCGACAGCTTTTCCGATATTTAACTGAGACAAATCATTATGAAACTTTTCCTCGTACTTTCGAGCGATTTCAAAAGGGCTAACCTTCTCGATTGTGGCTTGAGATAAAACCTTGTCATCTTCGGCAAAGTCTTCGGACATGTGCCCAACATCAGTAATGTTTTGAATTAATCGGACCTTCACCCCTGTGAGAGCAACGATTCGTGAAATCAAATCTGCCAACATAAAGGTTCGTAGGTTGCCAACATGTGCGTCACGGTAGACCGTAGGCCCACAGCAGTACATGGTGAGATCACCATTGGTGCTGGCAATCTGCTTCAACTTTCTTGACTGGGTGTCATATAACTTCATGTGCGCTCAATAACCTCGCGCCAGACAAAAATTTGATCATGAGCAAACTCAACTAGATCACCATGGCGATTGCGTAGTGATGTAGGTGTTTCCAAGAAACCGAGAATATCTCGAAACCCACCTTCAGGATCGTGCAGCCGGATACTTACTCGCTTGCCCGTAAGTGCGGCAAAGGCGGTTTCTAGCTCGGTTGCCATAAGAGCAGGATAAACCGAGTTGGGAAATATCGCGCTGTGGCCGAAGTTATAGTTACAATTCGGCGATACCCATTGTGAGAGATTATTTGGAGGCAACTCGTGACCTATGTGATCGCTGAACCGTGCGTCGATGTGAAGGACAAGTCCTGCATCGAAGAATGCCCTGTGGATTGCATTTACGAAGGCGGACGAATGTTGTATATCCAGCCTGATGAGTGCGTCGATTGTGGTGCGTGCGAGCCAGTGTGTCCGGTCGAAGCTATTTATTACGAGGATGATGTTCCAGGTCAGTGGAAAGATTTCAGCAAGGCAAATACAGAGTTTTTCATTGAAATCGGTTCTCCAGGCGGTGCAAGCAAGGTCGGTCCAACAGGAACAGATCACGCGTCAGTATCTGCACTTCCACCAAAGAGCGAGTAAGCGTTGCGCGGCCAGCTCCCAGATTTTCCCTGGGATGCACTCGCACCATACGGAGACATTGCTAGATCACATCCACAAGGAATTATTGATCTTTCACAAGGAACCCCTGTCGATTCAACTCCAGAATTTATCCAACAGGAATTTCGCGATGCATCAAATTCTCCAAGCTACCCAGTAACAGCTGGAACTCCCGAACTTCGTGCAGCAATTAAGAAGTGGGCGACAGAACGATTAGGTGCAAGTGGAGATTTTGATGTTCTGCCACTAATTGGGTCAAAAGAGTTAGTTGCTTGGCTTCCAACAATTTTAGAATCTAAAAAAGTTTTAATTCCTGAAATTGCATACCCGACCTACCATGTAGGCGCAGTATTAGCAGGAGCCGAATCTGTCCCTGTAGCAATCGATGCAAAGAGCTGGCCAGCCGCTGATTTAGCCTGGTTGAACTCTCCATCAAATCCAACTGGTCGTGTTCATAGTGATGCAGAAATCAAAGCGTGTATCGATTGGTCTCGCAGTAACAAGGCTTTGTTGGTATCTGATGAGTGTTACTTAGAATTTGAAGACTCCGCGCATCCTGTTTCAGTTCTTTCACATACTGGCGGAGACAACACAAATATTTTGGCGATTCATTCGCTGTCAAAGCGCTCATCAATGGCTGGATATCGCGCAGCATTCATGATTGGTGACTCAGCGTTAATCGCAAGAATTCGAGAAATTCGAAAGCATGGCGGGATGATGGTGTCGTTACCTGTGCAGAAAGCAATGACTGTTGCGCTTTCTGATGACAAGCATGTTGCCCAACAACGTGCACGTTACAACGCACGCAAAGATGCATTGCGTCCAGCACTAGAAGCAGTTGGATTTACAATCGAATTTAGTAATGCTGGCTTGTACTTATGGTGTACCCGCAATGAAGATGCCTGGGACAGTGTTTCCTGGCTTGCAGATCGCGGAATCTTAGCGACCCA
>Ga0208718_1000142_pt1 | contig 13351 bp, 13 predicted proteins | sample LakMenE29Apr09ns_FD_150743 | JGI IMG/M metagenome (GOLD analysis project Ga0208718, IMG submission 150743) | Freshwater microbial communities from Lake Mendota, WI - 29APR2009 deep hole epilimnion ns (SPAdes) | ecosystem: Environmental > Aquatic > Freshwater > Lake > Epilimnion/Euphotic zone ...
TATAAAATATAAAATAAAAGTTATATTTTATATTTTGTTATACTTTTCTTAAAAGTATTAAATTTTATTCTTTTCCGACTTGAATAGTTTGTCGTTTTTTGCAAGTGAATTTCCCACGTCTAAGTCCTTTATTTTGAAATATTTTGCTGGTACAAATGCGAATTGCTTTATTTTCATTAGAAGTTTTTATAGATTTGATACATCGGCATAATTTGGTTGCTAAAATTTTCTCAGCTTTTTGTTTATTTATTTTGGACGAGCTTGATATTTTTTTATTATAAAAAATTAAAATACTTTTGTAATCTTTGTCTGTTAATTTTTTAGACATATCAAGTTTATTAAATTATAATTTTATTATAATTTTATTATAATTTTATATTTTTTACTTTTCATTCAAGCATAATAAAATTATGATATATATTAATAGTTGCTTAATGTATAATGCCATATTGTTCCAAAACCAAAATTGTGGTTTTTGATTTGGATGAAACATTGGGTTATTTTTCTGAATTTGGAATGGTATGTGAAGCTGTATCATACTATATTTCAAAAAATAACTTGGAAAATGTTTCTGATAATCAAGAATTATTCAATAATCTGTTAGATTTATTTCCTGAATTTTTAAGACCAAATATATTTTCCATGTTAGAATATCTTAAAAAAAAAAAAAAAAAATCAAAATGTAATAAATTAATTTTATATACGAATAATCAAGGTCCGACAGAATGGGCTAAAAGTATAATAAAATATTTTGAAATAAAAATAAATTATAAATTATTCGATCAAATTATTGCTGCTTATAAAATTAACGGACAACAAGTAGAAATGTGTCGAACTACTTATTCAAAAACACATGATGATTTATTAAAATGCACTAAATTGGAATCAAATACTGAAATATGTTTTTTAGATGATATTTATCATCCTGGAATGGATAATGACAATATATATTATATTAATGTCAAAGCATACAAACATGATTTAAGTTTTTCCGAAATTATAAAACGATTAATTAAAAGCAATATTATAAATATTTCAGATGAAAAACAATTTAAGGAAGAAATTAGTAAAAAATTAATTAGGTATCATTACACCCCAAGACCTAAATTGGACGATGAACAAGAGGTAGATTATATTATTTCTAAAAGAATATTTCATTATTTACGAGATTTTTTTGGAGATTTAAAAAAAAATAAAACAAAAAAAAATAATAAATCTGTAAAAAATAAAACAATACGATTGCGTTAAAATATATTTTTTATACTTTTATAAAAATTATAAAATAAAACTATTTTATATTTTTATTTTTGTTTCGATTATTTTTATTTTTGTTATACTTTTCATATGCGTTTTAATTTATTAAAATATATATTTAAATAAATCAAATATGTTGGAAAATTTGAACGAAATAATTATTTCATTATTTATATTTTTAATTGTATTATTTTTATATTTGCACATTCAATATCAATTAAAAACGAGTAATGAAATGGAAATATATGAAATAGAACAAGAATTATCTAAAGAAAAAATGGAGGAAATTTGCGATTTGAGGCAACCAATTGTATTGGATACTACCGAAGAATTATTACAATTAATACCAATATTTAGTAAAAAATCATTATTACAAAAATATTCTTCATATGAGATAAAAATAAGAAATAAAAAAAATATTGGAACAAATGAAGATTTATTTATTCCTCTTCAAATGAATATTGCTGATAAATTATTTATGGAAGATTCTTTGAAAAATTTTTATAGTGAGAATAATACAGATTTTTTATGTGAAAGTGGTCTTATAAAAAATATTAAAATGTGTGATTCAATATTAAAACCTCATTTAACATGTAATTTTTCATATGACATATTATTTGGAACATCTAATGTTGAAACACCATTGAGATATGAACATAATTATAGAAATTATATTATGACAACCGAAGGTTCAGTAATGATAAGATTATTTCCTCCAAAGTATAATAAATATTTTAATATTGAAATTAATTATGAAAATTTGGAATATATATCTGATGTGAATGTTTGGAATGCACAGGAAAAATATAAATTAATGATGAAGAAAATGAAATATTTAGATGTTGAATTGCCTATTGGTAAAATATTATATATTCCAGCTTATTGGTTATATTCAATAAAACTTTGCGAAGATTCAAGTATATTAACCATGAAATATCGCACATATATGAATATGATAGCGATAAGTCCGACATTAGTGATAAATTTGTTGCAGAATCAAAATATAAAAATAAATTATTTAAAAAAAATGGAGTTGGAATCAATTGCGACTAAAACAAAAATAGAAATTGTTGAAGATAAAGTTGGAGATAAAGTTGGAGATAAAGTTGGAGAACAATTTGGAGAACAATTTGGAGAACAATTTGGAGAACAATTTGAAGAAAAAGAAAATAAATTAAATCGGGAAATTGAAGAAAGAGGAAGAATAGAATTAGAAATAAAAGAAATAGAATAATTGAAGAAAAATAATAAATTAAACAATGATTCACAATTAATTATTATTAATTAAAAGTATTTAAAGACAAATAACTAATATTTAATGTCTTTAACAAAATATTCATTAAAATTCAAACCCATCCGGTAATTCCAAGCAGGAATCTATGTTGTCAGTTTGCTGTTCAACGCTTATTTCAGGTTCAACTTTGAAAAAATCATTAAAAAACAGTTTATATGTTTCAGCGTGTCCAGCACCGCAATACATTATTGTATTTTTTGAATAATCTACATCTTGGCAACCAATCGGACCACGATTCATGTTTGATTTTTTAAAATTCATTAAATAACGAAGAATAAAATATGTGTCCATTGGAATGCAGAATGATATTTCAAATGTTGGCAATATATTATTTTTATAATAATTTTCATAAATTTTATACAATGTTTTGTATATTTTTTCAATTGAAAAATGTTTTATTTTTTTCTTTTCTTTATCGATTATTTGAAAATATTTTTCACTCCAGCTATTTGCGATTCCATCGAAAGAATATCCCTCAGTTATATAAGATATATAATCGCAATAATAATTTTTATATTTTTCATCGGTTTTCCACCCCATTAAATATTTAATGACTTCTTTAAATTTGGGATAATCTGATTGTCGTCTATAATGGTCGCATGACAAATTTGTTCTCATTAAATATAATTCAGGCATTGTCAATATTGACCCATTCATAACATCTTCAATATAATTGTCAATTGATCCTGAACTATCAATTACATTTGTTTCAAATATAACTCTTGGGTCTGAAAAATGTATTCGGGCATTTTTATATTTACAAAATTTTTTATTTTTATCATCGCATTTTAAAAATATTCTTCTAAGTTGATTTAAATATATGAGATTATCTGTCGAATTATCGCTATATCGTGTTAATTCTTTATTTTTGTAATCATTTTCGATGTAAATATCAACACATTCGGCATTATTTGCTATTTGTTTCAAATAATCTACGATGGTAATGAATGATTTATTTTTATTTTCATTTTCATTGCATGGATTGGGAGTATAATGATTTTCACCAAAAATTAATAATTTTCTGTTTTCTGGCAAATTTTTATAATAATACATCAAATAAGGACCATCAATATATTTTATTGGGTTTATTGGGTTTATTGGGTTTATTGGGTTTAATGTTTTCATTGTTTTTTCATTTTTCATTGTTTTTTTATTTTTTATTATTTTTTTATTTTTTATTGTTTTTTTATTTTTTATTGTTTTTTTATTTTTTATTGTTTTTTTATTTTTTATTGTTTTTTTATTTTTATTATTTTTTATTGTTTTTTTATTTTTTATTGTTTTTTTATTTTGTTTTTTCAATGTATTTCTTTTAACCATATATACTAATCAAACAAAATAAACAAAATAAACACATTATAAATATAATATTTAAAACATAACAATGTCAAACAATAGTACATTAAACGATATTAAATTAAATGAATTGAATGAATATAAATTTAATATTTCGAATAGAAATTATTTGACATGGTCTATATATGATAATCATACATTTATAGAAATTACAGATGCAGAAATAATTAATAAATTATTGCCAGTTGACCAAAAACTATTGAATGACGATGTGTTTATCTTTAATGAATCGAATGAAATACAAATTATTCATTCGACGAGCAGATTAACACAAAACATTCCAGCTATTTTAATTCTTGATGGAAATAAAACATATGGCAGACATAATAGATCTAAATTATATTATAAATGTATTCCAGATGATGTTAGATTACCTATTTTTTTAGTTCCATATGAAATTAAATGTAATTTTTCAAAATTATTTCAAAATAAATATGTAACAATTAATTTCTCAAATTGGTCTCAAAAACAACCACATGCTACAATTTCACAGACAATTGGAGATGTAAATTGTTTGGATAATTTCTACGAGTATCAATTGTATTGCAAATCATTGAATTATTCAATGCAACATTTTCAAAAACATGCAAGTAAATGTGTGACAAAATATGGCGGAAATTTTTCTCAACTATTCGCTGATATTTCTTCTAAATATCCTTCAATTGAAGACCGAACGAGTTGGGATGTTTTAACAATTGATACAGCAAATACAAGCGATTTTGATGATGGATTTTCATACACTTTATTGTCTGATGGCACACATAGGATTTCAATATACATATCAAATGTGTCATTATTGTTGGATTATTTTAATTTATGGGAGAGTTTTTCAAATAGAATAGCAACAATATATTTGCCTGACAAAAAACGCCCAATGTTGCCGTCAGTATTATCAGACAATTTATGTTCATTACATTCGGGCTTGCCGAGAATAGCATTAACATTAGATATACGTGTGAGTGCTGAATATGAAATTATTTCAACAAATTATTTAAATTCATTGATAAATGTTTCTAAAAATTATGTTTATGATGAGCAATTGTTGATGGAATCTGAAACATATTTAAAAACATTTGAAACTGTTAGTAAATTATCAAAGAAATATAATTATATAAATAATGTTAAAAATAGTCATGATGTAATAAGTTATTTGATGATATTTATGAATTATTATAGTGCTACTGAATTATTAAAATTTAGAAATGGAATTTTTCGTACAAATTCAACTATAATAAATAATATCAAATTAATTAAAAATAATTTAATTTCTATTCCCGAAGATGTAAAAAATTATATTACTGTTTGGAATAGTTCTTTATCGCAATATGTGAATATTCAAGAAAATCCCGAATTTATTAGACATGATTCTCTTAATATAGATGCTTACATACACATAACATCACCGATTCGAAGATTAGTTGATTTATTAAATATGATTCAATTGCAAAACAATTTAAATTTGATTGAATTAAAATCAGAAACAAATATATTTTATAATAATTGGTTGGATAAATTGAATTATATTAATATAACTATGCGAAATATACGAAAAGTTCAAAATGATTGTAATTTATTAGCAATTTGTGTGAATAATGAAACAATATGTAATAAAATTTATGAAGGTTATTGTTTTGATAAAATGATACGTAATGGAGGATTATTTCAATATGTAGTATATTTGCCAGAATTAAAAATAACGAGCAAAATTGTAACACGTGTTGACATTGAAGAATATAGTAAACAAAATTATAAATTATATATTTTTCAAGATGAAGATAAATTAAAGAAAAAAATAAGAATTCAATTATTGTAAAAGTATTTGAATAAATATTATTATAAAAAAATAATATTTATAATTAATCTTTATTCATCTTCATCTATCTTTAATATATGAATATTCTCAATGTGTCGCGCGAATTTAAAAATTGCTCCCACCAATCATCAAATTTCATATATTCATTCATATTCACATTTTCATTACCACCATCATATATTCTGAATGATGATGGTTCTATTTTATACAACCATTCATATAAATCATTAACATAAGATGATTGAGGATCTTTAATGATAATTGCATATTCAAAATTATCACCTCTTTCTTCAAAAGAAATATTCCCTGTTAAAATTCGATTCATTTTATTTGCAATTAAAACATTGTTAAATTCATCTATATTCAAAAATATATCTCTCAAACTAAAGTAAATCTCATCTTCAAATGATTTATTTTTTAATGAATTGTCATTCATCAATTGAATATATTTTTCATTGTTAATTAATAAACAGGGCATCTTATAATATAATTATTGGTTAATATTTATATTATTATTTTTTCAATTTGTATTCATATTTTTATTTGTATTTATATTTATATTTTATTTGTATTCATATTTATACTCGTTGGCCACCTCTTCCCGACCCTGATGGTGGACCTCTTCCTCTTCCTGATGAAGGACCTCTTCCTCTTCCAGATGAAGGAACTCTACCTGATGGTACACTGCCACTTCGTGATTCTGGCCTTGTTTCTCTGGATTGATACTCTTCTCTAGGTTGATGTGCTCGGTAAGGTCTCACATGTCGACCACTTTCTAAAAGTGACTCACACATTAATTGCCCTCTATTAACACCAGTTACATTAGTTGCTTGATATTCGTGACTTCCTCCACTCATACTAGATAATTCGAATTGAATATATTCACCTTGAACCAAATAACGATATTGTTCCTTTTCAACTTGAACTGAACTATGATGGACAAAAACATCAGTACCTGATTTAGAACCATCAGTAACAGTAACAAAACCATACCCAGTTTTACTATTAAACCACTTTACGCGACCTGTATATCTTTCAGTGAGGGAGGATGTTTCAACAGATGAAGTCATTGTTTGATAATTATATTACATAATGTCTCTTTATATACATTTTTTCAATAATATATTTTAAAAAAAGTGAAACCAAATAAAAATAAAAACAAAAAATAAAAATAAAAACAAAAAATAAAAATAAAAACAAAAAATAAAAATAAAAATAAAAACAAAAAATAAAAATAAAAACAAAAAATAAAAATAAAAACAAAAAATAAAAATAAAAACAAAAAATAAAAATAAAAAATAAAAATTGAATTAATAAAAATATAAATATAATTATTTACAAATCAATAATATGAATAACATTAATTTAGAAACAAAAAATAAGAAAGAATTGCAGGAAATATGTGTCGATTTGGGAATAACAGTATATCAAAAACTTAAAAAGAATGAATTAATTTCATTGATTAATGAAAAAAATAATTCTAAAAAATCGACAAAAGAAGAAAATAAAGAAGAAAATAAAGAAGAAAATAAAGAAGAAAATGAAAAAGAAGAAGAAGAAGAAGAAGAAGAAGAAGAAGAAGAAGAAGAAGAAGAAGAAATGACATTTTTGAAAAAATCCACAATACAAAATAAAAATGAAATTGCGATTGAAGTTAAAAATATGAATGGGTCAGATTATTTGTCTCAAATTTCCGACAATAGTATTGATTTAATATTAACTGATCCTCCATATATTATTTCAAAAGATAGTGGAATGGATAAGCATTATAATAATGTAAAAATGAATGAAGAAAATAATGTTACAGAAGTAAAAACCGACGAAGAATGGGAAAAATATAAAATTGAAAATAACATTGAAAATGATGACAATAAAAATAATTATATAAAATATGGAACTATTTATGGAAAGAAATATTGTGTGAAAACTGATTACGGTGATTGGGACAGCAATTTTAATATGGAAATTTTGGAACAATTTATTCAAAAATATTATAAAAAATTAAGAAAAGGAGGAACATTGATTATGTTCTTTGACTTATGGAAAATAACAGACTTGAAATATTTATTAGAAAAATATAATTTTAAACAAATACGATTGATTGAATGGATAAAAACAAATCCTCAACCAAGAAATAGTAGAGTAAATTATTTAACAAATTGTCGTGAAATAGCATTAATTGGTGTAAAAGGCGGAAATCCGACATTCAATAGTTCTTATGATAATGGAATTTATATGTTTCCATTACAAGGAGGAAAAAATAGATTTCATCCAACTCAAAAAAGTTTACTTCTGTTCGAGGAATTAATAAAAAAACATTCAAATGAAAATGATACAGTATTAGATACATTTTTAGGTTCTGGAACAACAGCAATTGCTTGTAAAAATACACGAAGAAATTTCAAAGGTTGTGAAATATCAGAACAATATTGCGAAAAAATTATGAAATTAATTTAATTTAAATTAATTGATTAATTGATTATTTTTATTTTAAACTTTATTTCATTTATAATGGGAATAATATAAAGTGAATATTTATTAATTTTGCAATTAAATTCAATTGGATCATACCAATATGTTCCAACTTTACAATTTATATCATTTTTATCAAATACTTTTTTTTCCCAAGGAAAATCAAAATTGTAGAATGAAAATTGCGGTATTTTTTTTGCTGAATAAATCAATTGATTCTCACATTCATATTTGCAAATTTGTCTTTTTTGTAAATTGCAATGATTGCATAACGCTTGAAAATCTTCGAATAATTGTGTAGCAGTATTTAGAACACGTACCTCATTATATAAATCATTTTTATGGTCGCATATTATTTCTGAGGTCGTTCCACAAACAACACAATTATTTTGTTTATTTTTTTTTAAAATATCATGTCTAATTAGTCTATTTATATTATTTAATCTTTTAGAATGAACATATATTCCAATTATCCCACTATGTAGAATTGCATTATTCATAAATTCAATCAATAATTCACTGGGTATCACATCATTTTCATTTTCAGAATATACTTTTGTTTTTCCGGTTTTATAAATAACTGCGTAATTAAATTTTTTATTTGCCCATCTATCTCCTATTCCATTTCTTCCCCATTTTAATCTATCATATTTTTCATCAATTTCGCTCACTGATAATATTTTAGTAAAATTATTAGTTGCTTTAATAACCAAATCTTCGATTGACATTATTTTAATTATACAGTTTTGAAAACTGAGCTCAACTTCTTCAAGTTCCGGAATATTTTCCATAATTAAATATACTTTAAGAAAAATATAAAAAGAAAGTATTTCAATTTTTAGTTTTAAAATAAAAATTGAATTAAATTTGCGAATAAAAACATAAATATAATTATTTACACATCATTAATAATATGGACATTAATTTAGAAACAATAAATAAGAAAGAATTGCAAAAAATATGTAGAGATTTAGGAATAACAATATATCAAAAACTTAAAAAGAATGAATTGATTTATTTGATTAATGAAAAAAATAATTATAAAAATGATGAAGAAATTAAAGAAATTAAAGAAATTAAAGAAAATGAAGAAGAAGAAATGGTATTTTTTAAAAAATCTACCACACACCATACAAATCAAATTATGATTGAGACAGATGAAGCTACACACGATGATGAAACTAATATTTACAATGTTAAACTTGTTAAACATCTGAATTATAAAAAAATAAATATTCCAAAACCAATTTTAAAATGGGTTGGTGGCAAAACACAAATATTAGATAAATTAATAATGGAGTTTCCCGTTGAAATGCACAATTATCATGAAATATTTTTAGGAGGAGGAAGTGTTTTATTAACTTTATTATCACATGCAAAAAATAATATAATTAAACTAACCGGCAATGTATATGCATATGATTTAAATGAACCATTAATTTATGTGTATAAAAATATTCAATTGAATCATAATGAATTATATGATGAAATTCAAAAAATGATTGTCGATTTAAATTTATGCAATGTAAATGAAGTAAATAGAAATCCTCAAAATATTCAAGAAGCGAAAATGTCAAAAGAAAACTATTATTATTGGATTAGAAGTCAATATAATAAATTAAATTCTGATGATAAAAAAACAATATTAGGTTCTGCCATGTTTATATTTTTAAATAAAACCTGTTTCAGAGGTGTTTTTAGAGTTGGACCTAGAGGATTTAATGTTCCTTATGGTCATTATAATAACCCTGAAATAATTAATCGCGAACATTTGAATGAAATACATAATTTAATACAAAATGTTGTATTTGAATCTTGCAATTTTAATGTATCTTTAAATAACATTACACCAGATGATTATGTATATCTTGACCCACCATATGCTCCTGAAACAGAAACGTCATTTGTTGGATATACAGAAAATGGGTTTAATATTGAAAATCACAATGAATTATTTAATTTAATACATCAATTAACCAAAAATAATAAAAAAATAATGATGAGCAACTCAGATGTTAAATTAGTTCGTGATAATTTTATAAATTCAAAATATGAAATAACATCAATTTTATGTAAACGTTCAATTAATTCTAAAAATCCCGATGCAAAGGCAAAAGAAGTAATTATAAAGAATTATTAATCCATTCATCAAGTTTTTCAAAATAATCATCATCATCTCCAAATAAAACTGAAATGTTATTTTCACAAAATATTATATTTAATATTACATATTTTTCTTCAGTTGATATCATTTTATTTTTTAAAAAATTACTTAAACAAAATCCATAATGAACTTCAAAATTATTTCCTAATATTAATTCATATTCTCGTTTTAATGATGGTCCTGCCCACAATTTAGTTTCAACCGAACCCTCAACATTTTGTTCCTTTTTTTCTAAAATTTTTATAATTTTTTTACCGGTTGTATATTCAATGATATATGCTTCATCCGGACATCTAAATATATCAATATTATATTTATGTTTCATATATATTTTTAATCCATTTTGCAAAATAAATATTATGGTTTTATCTTCAAATGTTTTTGATAAATAATAATCATGCTGTTTTTTAGATTTTGTTGCAAATCTATTTTTAGTATATCCAATGTTTAACAATCTTTGTTGATTATTAGTTTTTTCTTCAAATTTTTTACCATGATAATTTGTATTGCTACCTCCCGCCCCAGTTCCTCTATTTACAATTGAATTATTTTTTTCAGAATTAATTAATTTATTGGACGCATCATTAACATTTGAAGAAATAATATCTTTATTTTTTTTAAAAAACTGTAATTCTACATCTTCATCGTCTTCATTTTTTTTAGAGTTATCAATATCTGAAATATCAAACCCATATAATTTAGCAGCCTTTTTTAAATCCGCATAAATCCCTGTTTTTGATGGTTTTATTGTTCTACCGGTTTTAGGATTTACATGCACATAACTCAACCAATCAATCACTTCTTCTTTTGTCCAACGATATATCGCCGGAGCACCTGTCCCAATCTCATCGCAATAAATCGGCAAGAAATTTTCTATTTGTTCCATTGATAATTTATGAGGCCATAGATAACCAATTAAGGCATATTCTTGCAATTCAATGTGATTAAATTCATAATCATCAAACATGTAGAAAATTAAATTATAATATTTTGGGTCTTTACGCAAGAGTGAAGCTTGATGACTATATATTAAAGGCTTCCATTGAAACCACCAGGGAAATATAATTTTATCTATTGAGGCTTCTATTGGGATTCCATTTAGTAAATAATCTTGAATTGTTTGATATTCAACATTATTTAATTGTTCTTCGGTAAATTCATAAAATGTCATATTATTTTGGAATCCGCGACGAATGCAAGCATTTGTTATTTCATTAAAATAATATTTTAACGCATTTGAATAACCTTTCCACATCAAAACAGCGGGATGATTTATCCAACCTTTTGTTAATCCTAAACTAGCTTTTAAAATTTGATTAGCTTCTACTTTTTGCTTGTTCAGTCGCTTGCGATCCAATACCTCGCAAATATATTCTAATGACCCAATTACAAAGGTTACAACCATGTTATTTTATTAATTCGGGAAAAAATGTATAAAAGTATTTCAATTTTAAATATTAAATATATTTTAATTTACATTCTTGTTTTTTGTTTAAATTTTTTATTAACAATATTTTCTTGTACAAAGACATTGTATATTTTTTTTTAGAAAATAAACTATTCTTAATACTCTTGTAATAACTGACATTTGTTATCTGTTCATTTTTTAAAGATAAATTAAATATTTCTTGAATATTTGACATTACATTTATATGATCATTTAATAAATCTTCATATCTGATAAATATATAATTTTTTACTTTTTTTGGAAGAATGTTTAATAAATAATAATTTTTATAAAATCTTAATTCAAATATATTATTATAATATTTTCCAGTTAAATAATTTTTATCTTCTTCTATGATCGTCGAATCATTCAATGATACTATTTGTCTTTTTACAAATTCTTCAAAATTATCAGTGTGTATCAAATGATGCTGAGATTTAAAAAAACTATTTATCCAATCAAACGGATTTCTAACTATGCATATAAATAATGTATTGTCTTCTTCAGCACTTTCAATAAAATTATAAAATCCGAAAAAATGTTTCCAACCATAATCCCATGTTACAGAAATATTAAAATTTGTTTTAATCATTTGTTCCAAATAATTAGTTCCACTACATCTTTCGCCATAAATTGTAAATTTTTTACACATTATAATATATATATACTTTTTATAATTCCATCAAATAAAAATAATTTGGGCGTTCATTGAATTCTAATGTTCTAACATAAGCAATCATAGTTCTAAAACATTCAGGAATATTTTCATTAATAATTATATTTTTTTTTGTTTCATAAATATATTCAATACTCATCGATTTTTCCCAGTCTAATTTTCCGAAATATAAATATATTAAAATATACATAACAGATTCTAAATCATCTCGTCTGCTTGGTTCCATTAAATTGTGAATATTTAAACTAATATAATTTATAGATCCAATAAATTTATTTATTTGTTTTTCTGAAATATGTTCACCATTACTTTCAATATATTTTTTGCAAAAACTAAAATCAACAATAAAAATATCATCAAACGAATTGTTACAATTTAATAAAATATTATCAGCTTTTATATCTCTATGAATTATTTTATTTTCGTGCAATATCATTAATTTATTTATAATTTTTTTCCCAAAATTCATGACAAGTTCCAAATTATTTTTTGTTGAATCAATAACTAATTTATTTTTTAAAGAATTTCCCAATAAATTAATTACCAAATAATTATATTTTTCATCCGTTCCAAACCATCTTAATTTTACAAAATTATCTACATTTTTTAAATAATTGTATACATTTGCTTCATATTTTAATGTATTTATTGAAGTTTCATTTTTTTTTTCAACTTTTACTGCGATGAGCTCCCCAGTTCTTATATTTTTTCCTTGATATAATGCGCCAAATGAACCGTGACTTATCTTTTTTACTAATTCATATTTATTTCCAATTATTATCATTTAATTATTTTATATTTTATATTTTATAATTTATTTTTATTTTATAATTTATTTTTATAATTTATTTTTTTATAATTTATTTTTTTATAAT
>Ga0208718_1000149_pt1 | contig 12555 bp, 13 predicted proteins | sample LakMenE29Apr09ns_FD_150743 | JGI IMG/M metagenome (GOLD analysis project Ga0208718, IMG submission 150743) | Freshwater microbial communities from Lake Mendota, WI - 29APR2009 deep hole epilimnion ns (SPAdes) | ecosystem: Environmental > Aquatic > Freshwater > Lake > Epilimnion/Euphotic zone ...
CGACGCATCGGCTTACTTTTTTAGAGAAAATAAAGTATATTCTTATTACCACTCTGATAACAAAATATTACTGAATATTACCTAAAAGTCGGCAGATGCGTTTAGCATCACAAGTATTACTAAGCATATACTTTGGGATGTTAGATTTCTTTTTATAAAGTTTAAAAGTTTTTAGAAAGTCTAAAAGTTTTGGAAAGTTTAAAAGATTATAGAAAGTCTAAAAGTTTTGGAAAGTTTAAAAGATTATAGAAAGTCTAAAAGTTTTGGAAAGTTTAAAAGATTATAGAAATTCTAAAAGTTTTGGAAAGTTTAAAAGATTATAGAAATTCTAAAAGTTTTGGAAAGTCTAAAAGTTTAATAAAAAGATATCTATATATACAACTTCGCCGCTTCGCTTCTGCTAACGTTCGAGAATCCACAGGGGGTAGCCTTGCTATCACTATGGTAATAAGTATATGTAATAAGTATATGTAATATGTATATTATTTATTTTTAAAAAGATTATAGAAAGTCTAAAAGATTATAGAAAGTCTAAAAGATTATAAAAAGTCTAAAAGATTATAAAAAGATATCTCTCATATTGTAAAATAAAAAATAGATATACATATAACACATAATATATATTGCTCCATTTTTTTGATTTACGAACTCGAACTCGCGTCCATCGCCTCGTCCATCGCCTCCTTGTTAGCCTCAGCCAATCGAGCCAATTTAACTTTCCATAGTTCAGCAATCTTTTTTGTGGTTTGTTGAGGATTCAAGTCAGGGAACATATCCTTCACCTTAATACGCATTTCATCATAGAATATTTTGCGTTCAGTAGGAGGCTTCTTAGGCTTCACAACTACATTGCCTTCCTCATCGATTTCAGCCGCTTTCGCTTCCTTCGGCTCTTTCGCTTCTTTCTTTGCCTTTTTTACAGGCTTCTTAGACTCACTATCATCGCTATCTTCTTCATCTGTCTTCTTTGCTTTTTTCTCAGCCTTCGCGGCTTCTTTCTTTGCTTTTTTCTCAGCCTTCGCGGCTTCTTTCTTTGCTTTTTCCTCAGCCTTCAAGGCGTCTTTTTTTGCCTTTTCCTCAGCCTTCAAGGCGTCTTTTTTTGCCTTTTCCTCAGCCTTCACGGCGTCCTTCTTTGCTTTTTCCTCAGCCTTTTCGGCGTCTTTTTCATCATCTGAAATTGCCGCTTTCGCAGCCTTCTTCTTAGGCTCAGGCTTAGGCTTAGCAGCCTTCTTTGCCTTTTCCTCAGCCTTCTTTGCCTCTACAATCTCCTTCAAACCATTCTTGATATACTCCTCAATTTCTTTTTTGGTATCAAAGGTATCGTCCAGCATATTCATATATTCCTTGAAGATGACTGCCATCGTCTTTGGGGCGATATAGGCAAGAGTAGAAGAGTTCGAAGAGTTCGAAGACATCTTTCTTGTGTTGCTTTGTTTCAGTCGAAAGACTGAGGGCGTTTGCGTTCGTTTGCGGTTTGCGGTTTGCGGTTCGCTTGTTTCGTTCAAGTTGCTTTGACTTTTAGTCTGCTTCTTGTGTTTGTCTCTGCTATAATTTTCAATCAGTCCATTCAATTTTTGAAATATTTCTTGTAAATTAGAACATATTTATCCAATTCTTACAAAGGCAATCTCCATCTGTCAAACATACTTGGATAGACAATAGGAGCATCAGCATTCGTAGCATCCGCATTCGCAACAACAGTAGCGGTATTCGTAGCATTCGTAGCATTCGCAACGGCATTAGCGGCATTAATCGTCTTACTACGGGTCATCATCTTTTTGTTTGTCTTTACAAATAGAAGGCTCATCAATCAATTTTTAGATATATAAAAAATGATATCTGGTAATCTATAATTTATAATAAAAGAAAAAAGAACATACAATGTATATCGGAGTTCATATTAATCGCGAGAAAACAATCCTAAAAACGATGGAAACCGTCGCCAAGAATGGCGGAAACTGCCTACAACTATTCGTCTCGAATCCGCGGAGTTCGTCGCTCGTTTCCATCGATAATTACCTGAGTATCGCCGATGATATAAGGGAATATTCGGCAAAAAATGGGTTCGCCACAATCATACACGCTTCTTATACAATCAATCTTGCTCGTGATTTCAAAAACGGCAAGAGGACTGTACCAATACACGAATGCCCTTGGATACAATTACTGCTACACGAACTCTATATTTCGCATCTTCTGGGTTCTGTCGGTGTCGTTCTTCACGTTGGAAAACATACCACGCAATCACGCGAACAAGGTTTGGAAAATATGAGAATCGCTCTCGAATACATTATCGAGGTCTTACATCAAAAACAAATAAACGCAAAGATAGTCCTCGAAACACCCGCAGGGCAAGGAACAGAACTATTGACGGACTTGGGCGATTTTCTCAACTTCTATAATCATCAGTTCTCCGCGGAACAAAGAAGATACCTTGGGATATGCGTCGATACCGCTCACATTTGGGCGGCGGGTTATGAACTGAGCGACGCATATAAAATGATTGCCGTTAAAAACAGAAATGATGTTGTCGCAATACATCTTAACAATAGCAAGGTCGCGAAAGGCGGTCGAGTGGATAGACACGCGACGTTGTTTGATGGCACGGGAACAATTCCACAGGAGGCGATAAGGCAGTTTGTGGAATTATGGAAATCGCAGCGACAGCCACTTCCGCTCATCATCTTAGAAACGCCCTCCGCGAACTATGCGGACGAATTAGCATACTTTAAGCCAACTATCGGGAAATAAATCGTCCGTAATCGTCCCTTCATAATTCTGTCCGAACCACTTGGACGGATAGCAGATGACGGGGGTTTGCGAGGATGACAGGTAAGCACCGAACCACGAGAACGTGCTATTACCGATGATATAATGCGTAGAAGACGTCATTATTAATAACTGACACCAATCAGGCACATCGTCGGCTATTTTTTTATATTTTAAATCCTTCCCTGTTCCATAGTATTCTTTGAGAGCATTATTTATTTCTAAATTATAGGTATTAACAGTCGCATTATCATTTGCTTCGCAGAAATACAGAATCTCGTAATCATATATATCGACGCCTTTGCGAACTAACGCTTTGAATGCCTCGATATAATACTCGGGCTTCTGGACGGGATGAAACGCCTGTAAATTAAAGTAATCACCCATACGATAATGGACGGAGATTGTCTTTTCCCTCGTGTATTCGGGATACTTTGTCAATACGTCATTGATTTTTACATCAATCCCTAAGATTCTTCTTATCTTGTTGATATTATGCTCAAAATATTTATGACTTTGAAAATATCCTTCCAACAGAATATCGGTTTCACCAGAACCGTCGGTTTCACCAGAACCGTCGGTTTCACCAGAACCGTCGGTTTCACCAGAACCGTCGGTTTCACCGTCAGAATCTACGGGGATTTTCTTATAATGAAAGTAAGGGGCTACATATTTTTTGGTAATCTCTATCTTGTCGGATACCTTATGACTGATATTGCTAAATAAGGTATCCCAGTAATATTTACGATACCCGTTGATAGGCAGAGTATATAATACGTAGTTCTGACTGTTATCGATGTAATACGATAATGTTGCGAATATTTTAAACAACTGGTTGCCGATACCATCATTCACCACAATCCCTGTATAATTCATTATTATAATTATATAAATGATTTATATTTATATATAAAAAAAATATTATAATCTTCTAATAAATAAATGTTTAATATCATCTTTGGTATTATTATGTTGAAATACTTTTGCGAATATATGGATAGATTGGTGCTAAGCCTTCTCTCTACCGCTTAGCGGCGTAGCCTCAGAGACTTAGCGTTTTACTAAGGCGTTTTCTAAACTTATTTACCATATATATCAGAACCTTCTTCGTGGATTCGCCTACAATCTCTTTGTTGATTTTCTCAATCAGATACGTAATCTCATTTTCAATCACATATTTCTTTTGTTTATTTCGATACGCCAACACTCTACGCCAAAACCTTTGTATAATTCGAATCGAACGATGGTATCTTGTAGTATAGTCTATCGGTGTATTCGAATACAGCAAAGACGGCGAAGACGGCGAAGGCAAATAGGATATAGCAAACCGATTGTAAAATATGGCGAACAGTAGGCTTTTCGAAGTTGTATTTATAAACTTCTTATATTGATTCAGTAATGCGATTGCGTTATCAATCCCGTAATTATATACATAGAGTTCTATCGTCTTCGATGGCATCACGTTAATATATCGCGTGATGTGTTCTTCGAGAAAGCGATTTAACACCTTGTAATCTTCGCCTTCGCCTTCGCGTTCGAGGGTATCATAAAGTATCACAACGTGCTTTTCGTGCATCTGGTGTCCCATATATTCGTAGTAAGACGGAGGATGTTCGTTCTCTACCAATCGTATAATCCACATTTTTATTTGTTCGATTTATCTAATAATCATTTTTTTTATCAAGTAATAATAGAGAAATGAAATATATTGACGCGTTAAAAAAGTATAACGAAGGAAAAGACAAATGGTGTACGCCTCGCAAAGGCACAGAAGATTACAAGAAGATATTGAAACTGATGAATGGAACGTCCGCCGCTTCGTCCGCTTCGTCTGTAAAGAAAGTTCCTGTAAAGAAAGTTCCCGTAAAGAAAGTTCCTATCGCTAAGAAAGTTCCCGTAAAGAAAGTTCCTATCGCCAAGAAGTCGCCTGTCGTCTCGCCTATCGCCAAGAAGTCGCCGACAAGGGCATCCTCTATATCGCCTAAAACTACTTTGTATAAAAACGCTACTCTGATTCAACGCTTCTTAAAGAATAAGTTAATTCTTACAAAAAATAATTTAGATACACGCGTCCAACGCTATCAACTGATTAAGAAGCGTTTAGACAAGATAACGGAAACCGATTGTCTTACGAAGAAGATGTTTGGAAAGAATAATGGTTATACGCTAAACGGGTTTGTGAATTTAGAAAAGAAAATGGGGAGCGACAGTGTATATGGCGTGATATATCTGTCGAGTATGCCCGACTTGATAGGGAGTTATCCGATAGCAAGTAAATTGATGAAAATCACACCGAAAAATGAGGCGGAAACCAAGATGAACGAATGGATTACACAGAACATGATTATTCCAAAACAATCGAAACATTTTGTGATGATGTATAAGGCTACGAAATGCCCTGTTGCTAAAAGTAAGGACAATAAACTCGTCGCAACTGAGCGATTAGTGAATTACAACGAACTATGCGACGGGGATATAAGTTCCTTGATGAAAACGGATGTGCGGAACGACGAAAAGCAAATGATAAATATGGCGTATCAATCGCTCATCGCTATCGCGACATACCAAAATAGGGTCGGTTTCTGCCATAATGACACGCATCACGGAAACTTCTTATATCAGATAAATAATGATTACAAAGAAAACGACACAGGCTACTATCACTATATCTGTTATGGGTCAGACTTCTATATAAAGAGTTGCAAGTATAACATTTGTCTTTTTGACTTTGGATTGAGTACTTCTATGCGAAATGCGAGAAATAGCGAAATAGCGTGGGACTATAAAAAAATACTTTACGGATTTGTAGGCAGTAAATATGGCGGGATTATTGATGGGGCTATGGATAATAATGTTAGTGCTACTATGGCTGACCTTTTGTCAAAAGTGGAATCAATAATGAATCGACTCCTCAGAGGGGATGTGGATGATATGTTTGATACAATTATATATGAGATTTTTACAAATTTTAGAACCGACACGGGAATATTTAGAACCACCAAACCTGCGAGGGTATTGAATAAAATCCCTTATAAAATCAGCCAAGTCGGAGAATATGCTAAAATAAACTTCGGCAAGTAATACAAGTAATAGTCGGATTACCTTCGGATTACCTTGGTCTTGTTTTTTGTCTGATAATCAAATAACTTGTATTTATCAGCCGCGTTCGCAGTGGCAATCGTATTCGTAAAGGTATCGCTCGATTGGTATTGAGCCTTCCAAGCACCGTCATTGTATTCGGGGCGTTTATAGATACAACTCTTTTTATTGATGGAGAACCCGCTCAACAGTTCGCTTTCGCTCCCTTTCAGTGCGTCAATGTCGCGATGGTAATTATTATGAAAATTGAAGATATCCATATTTATCCTGTCGGCGAACAAAGTATTCTGTTGCGTAGTGTAATCGCTCGATAGCGACGACATACTCTTACACGAGATATTCGCACTAAGGAGTTTCGGGTTATAGTTCGCATCAAAGTCTATTTCGTGATAATCGTTCATCTTATTCTTATACTTATACTTATAAAAAATAAAAATAATAAATAGATATAGTAATGTTTTATATATTGACACCCGATAACAAAAAGGGCATTGGTGATGTTATTAAAACGTCTCCGAACATCACCATATTTTATTACTGGAATATGTGCGGACACTGTACTGCTTTGCGTCCTACGTGGGACAAAATATGTAAGAAATATAAAAACAAGGGCGATTGCGATATAGTAAATGTGGAAGTTTCGCACCTCCCTCATCTTCCCGCGAAATATAAAAAGGGCGTATCGGGATTCCCTACCATTGTGAAGTATAGCCAAGGCGTAAAAGTAGGCGAGTTTAACGACGAGCGAGTGTTTAAGAAACTGGATACATTTGTAAAATTGATATAAATATTACGGTTATATTATTAGTTATAATAGAGAATGAACGTCGCGGTAGCCGTGGTAGCGGCAGAGGCAGTAGCGGATAACATTGTAGATAACATTATCAATAACGAGAAGGTTGAGCCTACCGAGGAAGAACTCGATACATTTAAGAACCTTGTGAATGACTGGTTCAAATACGACGACCAAATTAGGAAACTAAATATCGCGATGAAGGAACGTAAGAACTACCAGCGAGTCCTGAATACGAAAATCGAGGAGTTTATGTTTAATTTTAAATACAACGACTTGAATACACAGCACGGGCGTATTAAAACGAATATGAAGGAGTGCGTCGTTCCGATTAAAATGAACGACATCAAGACAAAAATAATACAATATAAGGAGTTGTCGGGTGAAGAGTTGTTAAAGCGAATCTTCGAAGAGGACAGGCAGACGGTGATGAAGAAGAATATCAAGCGAATCATCCCCAAGGTATCGCTTAGCATATAAGGGATTAGCGAAGCCGCGACGCCGCTTCTACGTGGCATCACAGCATCGCATCATATCGTATTCGTAATTTGTGGAATAGAAGGCGGTTTTAATGTTATTTTTAATAATTATATTACTACAATTGGCACAGGGTTTCGAATATTTCAACGTATTCTTAAAGCGTTCTGGGGCAATTCGAACAATATATATATCGCATTCATTGAGTATATGTCGCTTTCTCTTGTGAATACTTGCGATAGCGGCGACTTCCGCGTGAATGCTAAAGTCCGACATATAATAATTAAATCCCGAGCCGATAATCTTGTCGCGATATACGACGATTGCCCCGTGTTTGTGGTTATACATTGGCGATTTGTTGGCAATCTTGGCGGCGATGTTTAAATAGTATTTTTGTGTTTCATTCGATGTTCTTACGCGATTGCTATCGATACCTTCGAAATAATTGGATTTGTATGTCTTAGAATTGTCAGCACCACACTGTGCATTCCTTTCATCTACCATTATCGCTTTACTTATTTTAAATTACTATGAAGTAGTTTAATATATCTATAATTATTTATATATCCTTCATCATTTTTTATGATAAAAAGAAAATGGATAATGGGATAATGAATGAGGATATATATTAAATCGTTACAAGTGTATAACTACATTTAGTAGTATATATCCCATATTTTGCATTATCTTTTTTGTATTCATATTCAATATCAATTATATCTGTTTTTTGTATAGCAGTAAAGAATTTATTGACACTATCCTTAATAAGCCTTGTATTACATTTCAATTTATAAGAGGTATCAGTATTATCTAAATTTAGAAGGATTATGAAGTGTCTATAATTATTGCTAAAAAGTCTTGGGTTTTGTTCTGTATATAACCATTTGAGTATTTTATGCTGATTAGATACATCTGATATATATGTTTCAATCTCCATTCTTTTATTTGGAATTTTATTATCCTTCATAAACCCTGCTGGAAATATAGTAAGTTTCAAGTCAAATGGGAATATGTATGTATCATCTAATTTTACAAAGAAGTCAATATTTTTTATTTTTCTGGGAGTTTGAATGATATTTGATTGAGTTAAAATTAAGTCTTCGATAAGGTCGGAACATTTTTGATTATACCATTGCCAAGTCATATAGTTTTTTAGTTGTTTGACAAGTTTTATTTCAATCTCTTCCTGCAATTTTTTGTAGGAAGATACATCTATGTTTCTGATTATTTTATTCATATTTGAGTTAAAGTCGTCTTGATGAACAGAAGAACTTTCAACGCACATTTTAGAGAGTTCCGATGATAACTCATTAACATATTCAATAGATAGGGGTGTTTTCTTACTAAGTATATATTGTATAATTTCTTCTACATCTGTTGTAGCGAATACGTTAATCCGAAGGGTTTTTATGTTTATTTTTTTATTTTTTTCCTTGCTAATTTCAACCAAATCATCCTTCGTAAATGAGCGAATCATTAAATATTTTATTCCATTTGGATTATTATATAGTGTATTCAAATCATTATTTTTATTATACAACCTTTCACATACATCGAAATCTACAATTGTTAAAGTCAAATCACTTGAAGCCATATATACTTTTATGGTATTATATTTACATTATTTTAGCATCAATTTTTGGTCGTTTGTTTTAATTGTGGTTAAAAATTATCCCTAAGATATTGCTTCGTAATTTGATATACACGACATATACACAGACTTTTAGGATATGAATTATGAATTACTATGGGCAATTATAGAAGGTTCGTTTAGTATATAAAAAATGATTAGGTTAAATTCTGTGAAAAGGTTTAACGATTTTGTATGTATATAGTATAATGACTAATACAATCGATGATGATATAAAACTTAACAACATAAAATCATCATATATCACAATAGACTACTCGAAGAAAACTCGTGAAGAACTTATTGTGATTTGTAAGGGAAAAAATATCAAGGGATATAGTGGAAAGAAAAGAAATGAAATCATAATACTATTAGAAAAAATAGGTATCGTAAGTGATTTAACAGAAACTCAACCAACAAAATTTCCTATACCACAATATCTTGGTTCTAAAACAAAATACATAGAACATATATTAAAATATATCCCAACTGGTGTAGAGAGTATATTAGATGCGTTCTCTGGTTCTGGTATAGTATCCTATGCGTTTAAGCAAAATAACTATCGGACATTATCAAACGATTTTCTTAGTTATAATGCTATCATTACAAAGGCTCTCGTCGAAAACCAAAATATAAAACTTACTTATGAAGATACTGAAATGCTATTATCGGATAATCCTCTAAAAGGCAACTTTATTGAAAAAGAATTTACTGATTTGTATTATACAAGGGACGAATGTATATTCTTAGATAATCTTCACTCTAATATATTAAAATTAGATAATGAATACAAAATAGCACTTGCTTTTGCGTCAATAGGTAGAACCTTAATTCGTAAAATTTTGTTTGCATATTTCTGCCATACAAAAGCACTTGACTATCGTAAAGATGAAAAACACTGGAAAAGGAATCCTGTAATTAATAGCAATATGAAAGAATTATTTAGAAAATATATTACAGAATATAATAATGCTGTAATAAATAATAAAATGGATAATACGAGTTATAATACAAATATTCTATTGTCTGCTAATACATTTGATGTTGATATGGTTTATATGGACCCTCCTTATGGCGGAACACATGCGGACTATGGAAGTTATTATCACTTTCTTGAAACATATATAAATTATTGGAAAGATGAAAAACTATTCAATACTACAAAACAACCAAAAAATAAATTGACTAAAAGTAAGTTTGCGACAAAGGATGTTATTAATGCGTTCGAAGAACTATTTGAAAAATGTAAAAACATAAAATACTGGATGATTTCCTATAACTCAAATGCTAATCCTAAAAAAGATAAGTTTATTGAAATGATACAAATCCATAAAAAGAATATCGATATAAAAGAGATTTGTCTTTCTAACAACAATGGAGGGATGGGATTACGAAAAGATTCTAAGGAATATTTATTCATCTGTTATTAAACCGTTATATGGTGACAGATTGATTAATCTCTTCCAATTCGTGTTCGAAGCATAGGTTATGGACGATTAGGTTGTTTGTTCGTCCGACACGTTGGGCTCTTCCGATTGCCTGTTGTTTATCTACCGCCATCGAGTGAAAGATGATAACATCCGTCGCATAATTGATGTCAATGCCGTATCCTGCGTATTGCGTCGTTAATAAGATGACATTGATGATGCCGTTTTTAAAGTCTTTCAATACATTCATCATATGCGACGTATTCCCTTTTAATTCGGCAAATGTGATGCCATTCGACACTAATATTTTGATGATATTCGTAAATACATCCACCTTGCTAAACACAATAAACTTGCCGTCAGGCTTGTTCTTTAATATCTCCAACAACGTATCCTCTTTATTCAGGATACCCTTGCCAATCTTGCTATTTCCCGCAATCTCATTGGTAAGAGCATTGGCATCCGTAGCACCCGCACCCTTGCCGCCACCGCTACCGCTCACGCCGCTTTCGCTGCTAACAATTGCCGTTAGGTTCTCTGTGCTTTTAATATCGGCACGGCAATCAGGGCATCGCTTCGCAATCGCCGTATTAAAGGTAGTTGCGGTAGTCGCGTTAAGAAACTTGAAGAGGCATCCGCCACAGAATATGTGGGTACATTCGAGAATAATTGGTTGCGACACATTATCCAAGCAAATCGAGCATATTTTGCTGTCGATTTCGGTGATTCGCTCTGTCAAATCCTTTATTTTTCCTTCAATCGATGCGATTTCGACGTCAATGGTTTTCAGGCGATTTGCCTTCGTCTCTTCGAGTATATCGAGACTCGCGATATACTCGCGTTCTCTGTGCTTATTCGAGAGGTTTTTATTCATATCCGCACAAATCAACGCTGCCATCCCTTCTTCGGTCTCGTTCTTCCCTCCCAAGTCTCTAATCGCCCCTGAAATATCGTTGGCGTTAATCTTGTCCAATATCGAACTGTTGATGTATTTCTTGATGATTTTCAGATATTTCGACATTTTACAGAGATGATAATGCTCGATGATGGGCGGTATCTTGAAACTCTCCTTGACAAAGTCCTTATTACACTTTACTAAGATGTAATTGATATAATCCTCACGGAGGATATCCTTGATATTATAGTATTGCGAATAAGACGACGACGATATCTTGTGGCACATATTAAAATACGTCCCGCTAATGAGCCAAACGAACATATAGTTGAATACCTCGATTTTGTTGATAATATCGTGGCATTCGTCAATCATAATACGCTTCCAGTTATATATAAAATACTTCGCCGTGTTGGCAATTGGAACATTATAGAAGTCGAGTAATCTATCGAGCGTCGTGTTCTTAATGAGGACGACGTCGTATTGATTGAAATAATTGATGATTTCCTGTTGATTGTCGTGGGTGAGTGGTGGCATATTCTTCTTGATAAAAGTCAAGTCGTCGATTGCGATATATTTGAGGTCGGTCGATTCCTTCAACGTCTTTTCCCATTGGACGTACACGGGTCCGCGTGGGACGATAATGAGCGTCGCGTTAATCATCGTATCTGGATTCGGCAAACTGAGATTCTGCGTTTCGGCTGTAAAGTAATTGTATGCTCTCGCACTGTGGAAACTGTGAATCTTCGCCGTATTCACGTGTATATTCTCCAACGGATTATGAGCGATAATCGACAAGGCGGTTAGCGTCTTGCCATACCCGACGATATCGCCGATAATACCGATATTTGTAGAAATCTTGATGGTTGCCTCTCGGTTTCTGTATGTGGTTGAACCGACATTCTCCATATAGATTGCCTTGTATAAACACGCTAATTGATGGGGTTTGAGGACTTTCTTAATCTTACTGGGTTGTCCGCATCGCATCGAATTACCATCCAGTTCAATATCATACGTCAAAGTATCGGCAAAAGACATTTACTTACTGGGCTATTATTATTTATTATATATATATTTTATATCAATTTTTATATTCCCCAAAAAATATATAAGAATATTCTCATATAACTTATTATATACCAATGACAACCACCGACGACAACACGATTATAGACGCCGCTATCGCCACTATCGCTGATACCGATACGACTGCTACCGCAACGGATACAGAAGGCACGACTGTTACTGTGTTAGATGCTCCTGACGCCCCTGCGACTGACGCTCCGACATCTGATGCCGCTACCACTGCTCCTGCTACCGTCCCTCCCGTTCCCACAAAGAAGATTGTGTTTGCTCTCCCCGGGGACAGTTTCAGTTCAAGGTTTTTGATTTCTTGGACTGCGACATTGAGCAAACTATGGGAAACCCGAAAATATGATATCATCATTTCACCTGCTACGGGTTC
>Ga0208718_1000152_pt1 | contig 12492 bp, 13 predicted proteins | sample LakMenE29Apr09ns_FD_150743 | JGI IMG/M metagenome (GOLD analysis project Ga0208718, IMG submission 150743) | Freshwater microbial communities from Lake Mendota, WI - 29APR2009 deep hole epilimnion ns (SPAdes) | ecosystem: Environmental > Aquatic > Freshwater > Lake > Epilimnion/Euphotic zone ...
GTTGTAGCGACGCTTCTCCGTGGTGATACGCGGATACCTCGCTCACATACCCCGATAACTGAGCGACCTTGATTTCATTCGTATATAGCCGACGCTTGAAACAGGCAAACAAGATTTTCCGTGTGCTTTCTTTGAGTCCGTCGCAAATATGATTGATAGAACGCTGTAAATCGCGATTACTGAAATGAATCAAGTCCTTATCTACAAACGTCTTGAAATCGACGTCAAGGTTCTTGTAATCCAACACATTGTCCTTGTCGTAGTTCGCCAACCAATCCTTTCTGTCGTCCGCCCTCTTCTTATTAAACGCCAAGTCAATCACTTCGTCAGCGTCCTTGTCGTATGTATAGGTTATCTTCTTCATATTCTTAAAATATTCCTTCGCCTCTTGGTCGTTCGATGTGCCAAGCCCCTTGTAATACTTGATTTTCCACGAACCATTCTTCGCAACGTCAGTTTCACTCCAACGCTCGTAATCCGACATATTGTAAAACTCAATCACTGCCGCTGTCGCTGCCTCCGTGCCTCGGTTGTTCGTCGCCTTGATGATTGGCGTTAGCATCGATGTAAGGAATCCGGGTATCGCATAGAGTTCGTGCCACATACTTTGAAAGATGTTAAAGATAAGCCCCTTAATGTGGCTACCGTCGTGGTCTTGGTCTGTCATAATCATAATCGAACCATATCTCAACTGGCTCAAATCGGTATATTTCTTATTCTGTTCAAGTCCCATAATTTTCTTGATGGCGGTTATCTCGTGATTGTCCGTGATTTTTTGTAGTGTCGCGTCCTTCACATTCAATATCTTACCACGCAAAGGAAACACGCCGTATTTATCACGTCCAATCACACTGAGTCCCGCGATTGCCATCGTTTTCGCTGAATCTCCCTCTGTCAAAATCAAGGTACATTCGGCACTCTGCTTTGTTCCCGCAAAGTTCGCGTCATCCAGTTTCGGGACGATAATCCGCGATAGTTTCTTGCCGTCCGTCTTCACCAACTTTTTCTTGTCGTAAAACTCGGTTATACTGAGAGCCTTATCGACAATCCCAATCTTAAACAGTTTATCATAAAACTTCTCGCTCATCTCGCACTTCGAACCAAACTTCGCAACTGGCGTCGTTAGGGTTTCCTTGCTTTGCGAATCGAAACTCGGATTCACAATCAACGCTTTCACAAATACAAAGAGATTGTCTTTAATATGCTGTGTCTTGACGGTTTTCTTCTTCTTCGCAAGTGTCATATCCACAAGATTCTTTGTAATCATATTGGTAATGTATTCAATGTGTTTGCCACCCTTGATAGTGTTAATCCCATTGACAAACGACAGGAACTCGAAAGACCCTGAACTCGAAATGGAAGCGACGACTTCCCAACGTTCGCCACACGCCTCATATACGAAGGGTTGCTCTTTCTTATCCAAGAATAACTCGCAGTATTTCTCAAAGTCCTTAATCATCAACTTTTCGCCATTGAAATATACGCTAACGTCTTTCGGGGTTGTCGCACACGCATCAATCACCCGACGATGAAACAACTTGTAGATGTCGTCTGTCATATTCTTCATACCGAACCTTTCATAATCGGGGATAAAACTGATTTGCGTGTAGGGGACTTTCGAAGAGGCTTTGACGTCCGCAGGTGTTCGCTTTGTCATATTGTCGCTAAACGTCTGGGTGTAAATCTTCTTGCTATTGTGGTCGACCGTCTCGATTACAAACTCCTTTGAAAAGATGTTTGTGAGTTTGCTACCGTAGCCATTTTTACCGCCCCAAATCTTCTCTTCGCCCTTGTCGTAATTCGTAGATGTCAAGAGTTCCCCAAAGATAAGTTCAGGTATCCATAAGTCGCCATAACTACTGTGCTTCTTGATATCGACGCCGTTTCCGTCATTCATAATTGTGATACGCCCCGTCTCCTTGTCAATCGATACCTTGATATTCTTGACGTGCTTGATATCCGTCTTCGCGGCTTTCGCTTCATCCGCACGAAGACGCATCGAGTGGTCTATCGCATTCACAATCACCTCGTCGAATATCTTCAACAACCCGGGGATATAGGTTAAATCTTCCGAAACCATCTTTTTTGTCGCATCATCATAGATGAAACTCGTTATCTTCTGAGGTTCGATAGAGCCGATATATGTATCGGGAAGAGCCAAGATATGTTCGAGCAGTTCGTATTTCTTATACTTGTCCTCAACGGTTTTCTCGGGAGCGGTAGGAGCGGCAGGAGCAACAACGGCATCAGGAACGGCGACAACGGCTTTCTTCTTCACAGGCATTCGTAAGTTAAGTATCTATAAGTATCTTAAAGAATCAATTTTTTATATGAATGTGCGAAAATTATGAAATATTTTTAATTCTATATAACAATAAAAGATAAGTATATATGAATGTTGTTAAAACGAATGACGAGTATTCTCAGTATATAAAGAATAATTATTATGTCGTCGCGAACTTCTCGGCGTCCTTCTGTAAGCCGTGTAAAGAGATTTCGCCCTTTGTCGAAGAATTAACGGTTGCTTATCCTACCATTCAGTTTTTAAAAATAGACATTGAAGAAGCGAACGAAGTGAGCGACCATCATAATATATCCTCGATTCCTTATTTTAAGTTTTATAAAAATGAAGTCGAAATCTCCTCGTATTGCGGAACGGATAGAAAGATTATCCAAGAAGCCTTAGCGAATATGACAAGCCAAACGCCTATTTACATATAAATATAAAGCAGATATAAATCTATAAATGTATCGCATTGGTATTACGAAAGAACTGGATGAAAAACGAGTTTCGATTATTCCCGACGATATCAAGCGTCTCCTATGTGATAATGGCAACAATATCGCCATCTACGTCCAAGCGAACGCAGGGCAAGAAGCAGGGTATAGCGACATAGACTATATGGCGTCGGGAGCGGTTATCGTGAATACAATAAATGAAGTGTATGAAAATGCCGATATCATCGTGAAGGTGAAAGAACCACATCCGTCAGAGAGCCGTTATATAACCCCGAGGCATACGATACTTGCGTTCTTTCACTTTGGCAAAAATATGAAATTACATATAAATATAAAATCGATATAAATCTATAAAAGAAAAGAAAAAGAAAACAATCACAATGTATCGCATTGGTATCCCAAAAGAACAGAAAGAGTTCGAGCGTCGAGTTTCTATCGTCCCCAACGATGTTAAGCGTCTCCTCTGCGACGGCAACGCAGACGCCATTGTCGCCATCTACGTCCAAGCGAACGCAGGGCAAGAAGCAGGGTATAGCGACGCAGACTATATGGCATCGGGAGCGGTTATCGTGGAGACTCTAAAACATATATATGAAAATGCCGATATCATCGTGAAGGTGAAAGAACCGCAACCCGCCGAGTTTCCTTATATCACTTCGAGGCATACGATACTGGCGTTCTTTCACTTTGCTGGAAACATCGATTTGATACACGCGATGATAGCGAGTCGGGCGAAATGTTATGCCTACGAGTCTATCCAAGACGACTGCGGTGTCTATCCTATATTGTCGCCAATGTCTATTATCTCAGGAAAGAAGGCGATGCTGAAAGCCGACGACCACTTAAAGGGAGACGGAAAAAGGAACAAGTATAACATCATAACAATCATCGGTGTCGGGAATGTTGGGAAGGCGGCGGCGGAACAGGCGATTCTCTTGGGGTATAAATACATCAATTTAATCGACAATGATTATGAGAAGATTAAGAACATTGAGCGAAGCAACCCGAGCATCTACACCGCATTTGAAATGAATGAGCGAAACTTGAAAAAGACATTGATATTTTCGAATATTATCATCTCGTCTATCTATACGAACGGTAGGAAGGCTTCCAGTATTATTACGAATAAACTTTTGGATATGATGTCGCATACTGGTTCTATCATTATGGATGTTGCGATAGACCAAGGAGGGACGACAGAGCAATCTGTGCCGACGACTTTGCGAAACCCGTTCATCAAATATTGTAATACGAGTATTTACTGCGTCCCCAACATACCAAGCACAGAACCTACGGAGGCGTCTATCAAGTTGTCAAACGCCATCTACCCATATTTACATAGTCTGCTTGGCGAAGACGGAGAGGACGGCGAAGACGGCGAAGACGGAGAGGACGGCGAGGACGCGAAGTATTACCGCGAATTACAAAGGGGATTGTATGTAAATCATAATTATTAGATATCTAAGTTTGCTTGAAAATAATATTGGGATATTCATCTACTTTATTAATAATAAAAGGAATCCTGTTCAATATATTTGCGGGTTTATTAGTTGTGAATACATTATTTTCTGGTTTGAAGGTTTTGAAAACATTATCTATAATTTCTTGGAATATGTCAGTGTTAGCACTTTTATCAGTTTTAGCATTTTTATTTAATTTATCGATTATTCGTTGCACCCTTGTCATAATCATAAACATATTCATATTAACATTCGCTTTCACAACTCCTTGAATATCTCCGTAGGTTTGATGACTTACAAAAGACGGAAGTATTCTACTATAATCCCCAAACCCATTGTCTGTTTCCGACATAGGTTCGCTTATCCCAAAGTCAAATATACACATATTGTATTTACAACTCTTGATATAGAAGTCTAATCCATTATAGATATAGTGATAGTATCCACTTTCAGTATTTAGTTGATACAAAATATTACCGTGATGACAATCGTGATGACGGTATCCTACTCTATGTTGATATGTTGCTATTGCGATTATCACCTGATATGCCATATTTATCATTAGCATTTCATCGTTCCTATCATCTGTTTTCATTAAAGAACTTAAATCTCCATTACATAATTCGTTATAATTCACTAATTGTTCATTTTTAAGTAGATTATTAACTTTTATATTTTGAGGGGGGCATTTTGTGCTCTTATACATCATAACAAAGTGTTTGGTTTGCTTCTTTACAATCAACTTCTCTGTAATCCATTCGTTCATCATTGTTTCACTTTCATTATTTTGTGAAGCGACCATTACTTTACTTGCGATTGGATATGTTCCTAAAAGGTCAGGCATACTTGTAAGATATATAGTTCCAAAAACACTATTGCTTCCTATTTTCTTTTCTAAATTGACAATTCCTGCAACTGTATAACCTACTTTATTCCCAAACATCTTCTTTTTTAGACATTCTTCTGATTTCATAACCTCTAAACGTTTCCTTATAAAATTATAGCGTTGGACTCGCGTATCAAGATTATATTTAGTAAGAGTCAATTTATTTTTAAGGAAACGCTGAATAATAATTGCGTTATAGAACTTAGTTCTGGGCGATACAGAGGATACTCTTTTTAGCGACTTGACGATAGGAGACGTCGAAGAAGACTTCGAAGGTGAAGAAGACGTCGAAGAAGACTTCGAAGGTGAAGAAGACTTCGAAGAAGACTTCAAAGGTGAAGGAGACTTCAAAGGTGAAGGAGACTTCAAAGGTGAAGGAGACTTCAAAGGTGAAGGAGACTTCGGAGGAGACTTCGGAGGAGACTTCGGAGGAGACTTCAAGTTCCCTTTCATAATCGCAAGAACCTTTTTATAATCTTCTGTGCCTTTTTGTGGATAACACCACTTCGCTTTCCCTTTATTATAAACCTTTAATGCATCATGATATTTCATATTTCTATTATAGTATTATATTTTTGATTAAAAAAATTGATAGATTCTTTTTATAAGTTTTGTTTAAGAATAAGAATAATAAACAAGAATGACCAGACATCAAACATTATCTTCTCGCGACGTTCGTATCGAACACCGTATTCGCTTTCTACATTACGCGGATTATATAGTGTCGTCGGCGTATGGTATGATACTGTTTGCGATACTGATACATTATACGCATCCTACGCATTCTTTGAAAGTATCCTTTCCGACATTTCATAAAAACTTGGCGGTAATCAGTAATATCGATGTGAAACGGGCGAATGAGTTCGACAAGGGCGAGTTGTCAAAGTTGTTTAAGTCCGTCCCGATGCTACTGTTTAAAAATCAAAATCTAACCCCGAAAGACTTGTATGAGTTTTGTAAAGTCTTTGACCCAAAGAGCAATGATAGGGTGATTCATCCGTTTCGTCATTCGCAAGTTGATTATGTCCCTCAGGTTGCCATTCGCGGGAACTGTTATATCAAAGACCTCTATGGATTGAAAGATATAACACTCAAATATAGCGGACCATTTAAAAATACTGCGGTATGGCATCAAGACATCGTGGGTGTTGGCGAACACCGACCGCCCATCGTTTCGAGTATCTATATGCTTAAAACGCCACCCATCGGCGGTGAGACGTTGTTCGCAAGTATGGAATCGGCATTTGATATGATGGATTGCGGTTTGAAAAAGGAATTGAAGGATTTTAATGTCGTCTATTCCAACTCCGAAGAAAGCGTAATGAATACGTATTACGATTACACGGGGTATAACCGCGTGAATATGAATACCGTGATTGATACGCAAATGCGGCGAATGCCGTCGCCACCAAACACAGGAACGACCATCATTCACAGAGAACCGCTCGTAATCTATACGGACGAATGTAAAAATAAAAAGGCATTGATGCTGTCGCCTTTCAGGTTTGCCAAGTTTGACAAGATGTCGTGCGAGGATAGTTTCGACCTATACAGAGAGATTATGAGTAAATACATTCTACACAAGGATAACATTGTTAAAATCGAATGGGAAATGAATGACCTGCTTATATTTAATAATCGGAGGCTGATTCACAGTTCGTCCCCTTCGGCAGTGTATGAAAACTATGAGCGTCTCTATTATAGCGTGTTCTTGGGAACGGACGCACCCATCATCCGCTGTAATGGGATTTAAGGCACTCTAATATACAATCTCGTTGTAGAGGTTCGTCGATAGTATCTCATTACAAATGTCCGATATGCTCTTGTTCTCTACGTCAATCACAATAATATTCATTCGTGCTTCCATCGCCAATTTATAATTTTTTTCGTGAAGTTCGTGTAATTCCTGTAAATATTCGAGCCTTATATTCTTCTCCGCGAACCGTCCTCGCTTATTAATACGCTGGAAGCATTTCTCGGGTTCAGAGCGAAGATAAATGTATCCGTTCGGTTTCCACAAATCGTCTGTCGTCTTATGGAGTCGCATAATATTATCGTATTCCGCCTCATTTATCGTCTTGTCGTCAAACGCCTTTCGCACAAAAACATTCTTGATAAAGTAAGGGCTTCGCTCCATTAATACCGAGGTGCTTGTCTTCTCTTGAATCCAACACCTATCCACCCATACCTTGATTTGAAAATCATAACTGCTATTCTGCGTGTTATAGAGATTCGCCAAATACTCCGTCCAATTATCGACTGGCTCTAAGTCAATCGCGAGTTTAAAGTTCTTATGAAAGTAGTTTAGAATGCTCGTTTTGTAGCAACCGATATTTCCGTCAATTGTGATAATCGGCATCTTTGTATCGTTATACAGTTGTATAGTTTATATCAATTTTTTTTCATAATCTTCGATTTATTGATGAATTGCGAAACCTTCGCAGGGGTTAGTTCTCCCTTCGCCTTCTTCATACATTCGAAGAGTTCTTCGATAATCGTGTCGTATTTCGTTTTGAGATGTTCGACCGCTTCCTTATTCACCGCCAACCCAAAGAACTTGAAGACATTCTTGATTTTACGCATTATTATCTTGTCCAGTTTGATACACGAAGGTGTCTTCAAGTGAGGATGACCGTTGCCGCCGCCACCGCCACCACCACCCATCATCGGGATAGCATTTCGTGCCGCCCCGCTTGTAAAGTCAATCGTTAGCAAATCTCTTCCTACGTTTTCGACGGAATAGCGAGGCTCACTCACTCCATAAAATGCGGCGGTATTGAACGCCCCGCCACTCATTCTTGGCTTCGCAGCGGACTTCGCGGACTTCTTACAACATCTCTTGTCGATATACTTTGATAGATAATGAATATGCTGTAATATCACCTTCTTCACGCCGTTATTCGCACAAATAATCGATACGACCGCTACAATATTAAAGATTAGCAAGTCGATATAGTCAGATAGCAAGGCGACCACCTCTTTCTTGTTTGCGTCGCTAACACGTAGCCGATGCGTTCGTAATAGTTCTTTCGCACAGAATGTTATTTCCTTACATTTATCCATTTGTTCTTACTACTATATAAAATGAAAATAATTATATATATTAAGAAGATATAAATATAAACATAATGGATTTTTTAAATGGACGTGTGAATGCGATTTCGGAGGTTGCGGGATACAAGTTTAAGGCTACGCCAGAGAACACGACGGAAAACAATACGAATCTCATATCGCGGAATATGAATTGCACAGATGTGTCGGCTATCTTTTTTTCGGACACCAACGTCGATTTATTACAAGTCGGTATTCGCAACAAGATACTCAATCTATCCAACGGCAAATATAACATCGGAAAGCAAAGCGACATTGACTTGAAAATCATAATGCGTTCTATCTATTTCCAACACGGCAAAAACACCACGAATAACGTGAAGGCACAGGTTCTCGACTTGAATACGCGGGTGATTGATTGGTGCGTCCCTGAAATACTTTCCAATATCAAGCAATCCGACAAATACATTATGGATATTAGCACCCTCCCTGTTCCCTTGGATAGACCGAACTTAACAACGCAGAAGGGATTGCGGACTCTCGAAATCACGAAGTTATAGGATAGGATATGTTATGTTATTATTTATATTATATTATATTATAGAATAATAGAATATAAATGTCAGATATAGAATCGAAGGAGTGGAAGCCAAATGACAGGGAACTTCGATTATTCGAGCAAGAAAAGATGGAGTTATACAAAGGCACGTTTGTGGTATGTATTGTATATGGGTTATCCGCCCTTATATTACTCATTGTCATATTATTCACGGAGTGGGGCAAGGAGTTCATATACGATAAGTTCGCACCCGCCGTCATCACATATATCTTGGGTTCGCTCATCATCATCATCTATCTATTAAACGCCATATTCTCGATTAAACCGCGTAAGGTGGGGACGGATTTTGACAGTGATAGCAGTCTTATGTGTCCGGACTTTTGGAAATTAGAAAAGGTTTCAGACCCGAATAAAGCGGCGATTATATCGAATAATGTCCCTGCTAATACTTCAAAAGGCACTTTTATCCCCTCTATCGTCAAACCAAAAAATGCGAATATACAGTATCGTTGCGTATATGACCCCAAGGTATATGGGGATACGAAAGACCTTTTGAAAATGAAAAATGCCTTAGACCCATCATTAACCCCTCAATATATGGCAGGGTTTAAATCATCTGTGTCCGCAGCCACCCATAACACGAAACAAGATAAAAGCACATTGACACCTGACTATATTGTGAAAAACACGACGGGTAGCGGTTCGACGACATACCAAAACCTTAAAAATTATGCTCAATTTACAGGTGCGTATGGTTCGACAACTTACAACAAAATAAATGACGCAGCCGATATGGAGACTCTCAAAATCGCAGCGGCTACTTATTTAGTCGGAGCAACAGTCGGCGGGACAGGACCCGCGAACGTGGAAGACGCCAAAACGAATTATGTAAGAGACGCACCTTTAATATGTAATGTCGTATATCCGCAAGTATTAGGTGTGTTAGACAAGGATACAAAGGAGAAAAATGAGGTTAGTTGTGATTATGCCAAGCAATGCGGGGTATCGTGGAGTTCCCTAAAATGTAAATAGACGCCCCCCCACCGCCTCCCGTCATCCTTTCGTCATCCTCCTTTCGTCATCCTCCTTTCGTCGTCTCCCTATATTATATATTAGTTCGTCTTATATATATTTACAGATTCCGAAACTTCGTCTATGAAAACTCGTAATCCCGTGTGTGCGAATCGCAGCCAAGTGTTTCGGTGTCCCATATCCTTTATTTTTCTTAATATCATATACCACAAGTTCTTGATGTTCTTCGACCATCGCGTTTATCAAGGTTGTGTGGTAATCTTTCGCAATAATCGAGGCAGCCGCAATCGACAAATAATGCTTGTCGCCTTTCGGGATACATTCATAATCGAGAATCGTATTGTCCATCCCCGGGGGTGTGTATCCTTTGAAATACTGTCCGTCGATTAATAGTTTTTCGAAACTATGCTTTTTATATGCCTCGTCAATCGCACGATGCATCGCTCTCATCGTAGCCTGTAATATATTGATACTATCGATTTCTTCGACGGACGCCGTGCCTATACCAAACGTTATCGCATTATCCTTAATAAAGAGTGCCAATTCAGTCCGCTTTTTTTCGCTCAACGTTTTAGAATCCTTGATTTTTTTAAACGTATCGTCTGTGAATACGTGCGGTAATACAACACACGCCGCTACAACGGGACCGATAAACGTGCCTCTGGCGACTTCATCAACACCCCCAACAAACTGCGTGGTATCTGATTGAATATACTCAGTCATCGATGAATATATGCGATATCTTATTTAGCCTTATATATCATTTTTTATATTCTATTAGAGTTTAGAATAGTATGTATCATTTAGCGATTGCCAAAATCATTCGCAAATATCGGATAAAGGAACGAAAAGCGACGCCCGTGTCCGAAAAGGATTTACAGAGAAGATACCGTGCGACGGGCAATGCGAACTTCTCTTTTCCCGAGATTAAAAACGCCCTCGATTGTATCGCAGACATACTTTCTTATTACAAAGATAACCGCTATACAACCAATACGAAGATGCGGAGGCTCATCACCCAAACGATACATAGTATCAAGAATGCTTCGCAGGAGACCCTATGTACCGATATCACAATCGATAAATGTCCGCCAAAAAACACGATATCAAAGATAACAGACGCGAATCATCAGGGATTCTTCAATGTAAAGAACGAGAACGTCATATATCGATATGGAAAACAATATTGTAAAAATAATGTATATGAGATGCCCTATGGTGGCGTAAAATACCCCTACGCATATTGTATTCGTGTGATGGTTCAGTCTCTAAATGTCATTGATTTACTTGCTAACGCAGCTACCGCTCCACAAGGACAGTTTCATTATTATTTAGATTATATATTAGATAATGCCCCTAACATCTTTATATTACCAACATTACAGAGTATCGGAAAGAAGACGTTGATACAAACCCGTTCCTCGCGTATTCAACTTTGTGGTATCCATTCGGTATGGGACGACATCAATCGCATACGTCGAATATATCAAAACAACGTTTGGTATTCGAAGCAACACAAAATATCTATCGATAAACTCTACGCAATTATGCGAAAGGATACGGCACAGTTCGCACAGTTGCTTCGAGCCAAGTATGACGAGCGAACCACCAAACTTTTATATAAAATCGTTATCCAAGACGCATTGCCTTTTACAAAGGATAGCATAAAGGGATATCGAAGCAACAATTGCTATCCGCAAGAACGTGCCTTTGATAACGTAGAGACAGGCAACCGTTATAATAGGGTTGTTGTGCGGTATTACGAGCAAGGGAACGCCCTACGCCAAAAATAAAAATGATTCAAGGAGTAAGGAGATTTCGAACTTTGTATATGTGTGATTCTTACATTTGTAAGTTTTTTACTGGTTTTTTTTCATATTGTTTATCACGGATAGAGAAATATAATAAGGAGTGTGAGGAATTGGAGTTGCATGAGAAATTGCTTAACGAAAACCCGTATTACCTTTTAGATTCAAAATGATTATATAAATAATAACAACAATAATAAGAATATGGACGAATATTTTATAACAAAGAAGGCAGTCGAAATCATACTCGCAAACATCAATGACTATTTTATAAAATGCTTGATAAGTCTATCCGTTCAAGAAAGATACGCAGACGACAGCAAGGTTATCATCGGGATTATTGAATTACTCAAAACATATATGGAGACGCGTCGAAATGACATTCTATCGTCGTGTATTAAATATACGAACAAGTCTTATTATTTACAACTTACCGATAGCCTATTCCGATTAATCCAATCCCGATTAATCCAATCCCGATTAATCCAATCCCGATTAATCCAATCGCATTTAACAATCGCCCGATACGTGTTTATTTCGGATTTAATAAGTAAATACGAGCATCCTGTGATGATTACTCGCAGATTCAAAGAAGACGCGACGATAAACCGTTTCTGCGAAGATGGCGAAGCCGTCGAAGTCCGCGAGACATTACCAGTTCCCGTAAAGGATGCGGGAACATTATTCAAAGACGCATATCATAAACTGAAACATACGAAGGCGAAGGCTTCGACGGCTTCGACAGCGGATATTGAATTACAGATAATGAAAGATAAAAATAGTGATATCGACCTATTGTAATCTTAATAAATAATTAATTAATAAAAACTGATTCCTTATTTTATTAAAATAGTTTAAGCATAAGGCGACTTATTTTAACTACTATTAATAAGAGATATGTCAATTTATCCAGAACTGTCCTATAATGACCAGAAGGTTGAAATACAAGATGTTCGA
>Ga0208718_1000154_pt1 | contig 12400 bp, 13 predicted proteins | sample LakMenE29Apr09ns_FD_150743 | JGI IMG/M metagenome (GOLD analysis project Ga0208718, IMG submission 150743) | Freshwater microbial communities from Lake Mendota, WI - 29APR2009 deep hole epilimnion ns (SPAdes) | ecosystem: Environmental > Aquatic > Freshwater > Lake > Epilimnion/Euphotic zone ...
ACTATTTCAACAAGCTGGTCAAGGACATGAGCAAGCAAGTGATTCGCGAAATCAACACGGGGTCGTGGCGGTCAACGGATGACCACTTGAGCATTGTCAACATCACAAATGTGCACAAAATGATTAAGTCGTCCACAATTGAAAACGGGCTCAAGCGTGCGCTGTCCACTGGTGATTTCGGCATAAAGAATGTCAGCACAGCGAAAGTGGGTGTGGCGCAGGTGCTAAACCGCCTGACTTACATCTCCAGTTTGAGCCATTTGCGGCGCATCAACACGCCGATTGACAAGAGTGGCAAGCTGATTCCGCCGCGCAAGCTGCACAACACAACGTGGGGATTTCTGTGTCCGGCCGAGACGCCAGAGGGTGGCAGCGTGGGTGTGGTGAAAAACATCAGCTACATGACGCACATCACCACCATCACCAATTCGGACAACATTCGTGATCAAATTCGGTTATTCATTGTGTCGCTGGATGTCGCCACGCATGCTGATATGCATTCCAACGTCAAAGTGTTTGTGAACGGTGCCTGGATAGGCATAACCACGGATGCAGAACGGCTGTACACGGCATTCAAGGACAAAAAAACGCGCGGAATCATCAACATTTACACATCGGTGGTGTTCAATTACAAGAACAAAGAAATACGCATTTGCACGGATGCGGGGCGGATCACGCGTCCCGTGCTGCGCGTGAATGGGCAAACCGGTGGTCTCTACATCACCCGTGAAATCATTCAGCGGCTCAGAAACAAGGAATTGGGGTGGGACGATTTGCTGACCGATTTTCGGATTGACAATGCCGTGATTGAATACATTGACCCCGAGGAGCAGAATTTCAGCATGATTGCCATGAAACCGTCGGACCTGCATTTGCCTCGCGATGATGCGTTCAAATACAAATACACGCACTGCGAGATTCATCCCAGCATGATATTCGGCGTGATTGCGTCCTGCATTCCGTTCCCGGAGCACAACCAGTCGCCGAGAAACACGTACCAGTCGGCGATGGCCAAGCAAGCGATGGGCATGTATGTCACCAATTTTGACAAGCGCATGGACAAGACGGCGTATGTGATGACGTATCCGGCGCGTCCGCTGGTGGACACGCGCGTCATGGGCATGCTCAAGCTGGACAAGATTCCATCCGGCGGACCCGTCATTGTGGCCATCATGACGCACACGGGCTACAACCAGGAGGACAGCGTGCTGATGAACCAGGGCTCCATTGACCGCGGCCTGTTTCAGACGGTGATTTACCACACCGAGAAGGACGAGGACAAGAAGATCAACGGGGACGAAGAGGTGCGCTGCAAGCCCGACCCCGCCAAAACCAAAGGCATGAAATTCGGAAACTATGAAAAAGTGAATGCCAAGGGGGTCATGCCGGAAAACACGCTGGTGGAGAACCGCGACATCATCATTGCAAAGGTGGTCCCCATTAATCGCAACGACCCCACGAAAGTGTTGAAATTTGAGGACCAGAGTCGCGCGTATCGCACACAAGAGGAGTCATACATTGACCGCAACTTCTTGGAGCGGAACGGGGAGGGCTACTGCATTTGCAAAGTGAAAGTGCGCACGCTGCGCAAGCCGGTCATCGGGGACAAGTTCAGCTCGCGACATGGGCAGAAAGGCACGCTGGGCAACATCATTCCGGAACGCGACATGCCGTTCACGGCACAGGGGCTGCGCCCGGACATCATCATCAACCCGCACGCCATTCCGTCACGCATGACGATCGGGCAGCTGAAAGAGACGCTGCTCGGCATGGTTTTAGTGGAGCTGGGCCTATTCGGCGACGGCACCTCGTTTGGCGAGCTAGACATTGAAACCATACGAAAAGAGCTGTTGGGATTGGGATACGAGTGCAACGGCAACCAGCTCATGTACAACGGACTGACGGGGGAGCAGATTGAGACCAGCGTGTTCATCGGGCCTGCATTTTACCAGCGATTGAAGCACATGGTGAACGACAAGCAGCACAGCCGGTCCATTGGACCGATGGTGAATTTGACGCGGCAGCCGGCGGAGGGACGCAGCCGAGATGGCGGGCACCGGTTTGGCGAAATGGAGCGCGACAGCATGGTGGCGCACGGGGCGTGCCGATTCACGCGCGGGCGCATGTACGATTCGTCGGACAAGTACCAGGTGTACGTGTGCAAGTGTTGCGGCATGATTGCAGCGGTGAATGACAAGATGGGCATACACTGCTGCCACATGTGCGAGAACCGCACCGAGTTCGCGTATGTGGAAATTCCGTACGCGTGCAAGCTGCTGTTTCAAGAGCTGCAAACCATGAACATTGCCCCACGCATCGTGACCGAATGAGGAAGAGGAGGAGGAAGAGGAAAAGAAGGGGGTGATGGGATTGTAATGATTTAGAATGAAGACAAAAACATTTATTTTTATTTTTAATATATCAATGAAATATATTATATATCCCAATTATAAACACAATCAACATCTAACCGAACCGAATGTCGTACACGTCAATTGGTTATTCATCCGGCATGTCCGGGGTGAGCAAGAATCCGAACTCATTTGTGTCTCCTAACAGCCAGCCCAGCAATTTGGGTGGTGGCTACAACGGGTACTCCCCTGCGCTGCTGGGTGGCGGCGCGGGCACGCACGGCGGCAGCGGCATGGAGGGTGGCAATGAACGCAGCATGGATCGTCTTTTATTAAGGCAGGCATGGAACGGGCAATATGCTTCTGGTGACGTGAACGGTCGCAAACCCGTGTGCACTCCGTTTCGTAGAGTGAACAACGCGGGTGATTATTTAGGGCGCAAGAACTACGTATCTGGCGGTTCGGACCAAGTGCAGGGCGTGGTGCGCAGCTCCTCCGTGGGCGCGTGGAAGATGTTTGCTGGACACGTGCAGGCAACGAATGATGGCACGGGCATTCCATCGTCCACGTGCAATGTGAAATACGTGTATGATGGTTCGGATTACACCACATTTAAGAAGAATCAAGCCATAAATCGCACCTACAACGATTATTCATTCGGAGGAGATGCAAGCAGTGCATCTCAAAGCGCATGGCGTCGTGTGCGCCGATATTAAATCAGGCGGGTGAGTCAATCAATGTGAAATTCATATAATAATTTATTATATAAATACAAGACAAATACAAGACAAATACAAGACAAACACAAGACACGCAATGGTGAAATTGATTTATTATCCAACATTGAGACCCCAGTTCAATGGCCCCGCCGACCAGGGCATTCTGATTAAGCAAGCCGACAACAATGCGGTGCTGTCCAGCCCGTCGGCCATGCCCGCCAAGTTTTACCCCAGCGACGGCGGCAACGATTTTGCAATGGGACGGTCGGTGTATTTGCGCACTTTAGGCGGCGCGAATTACGCCAGCCCCGCAAACAGCGCCTATTGCCAGGGCGGTTTCAAAAAATGGGCCAGCCAGAACCACGACACCGAACTCTACATTGAGAGAAAACGCAACAACGCAATCGGGCAGTCCTCCATTAACGCCAACGGCGTGCCCTTGTCGTTTAGGAGCAACGACAACACAATTCGCAACACGCGACTGCAGCGGTGCCGCGCGGGTGGTTGCACTGCCCCCCGCAAAAAGGGCGCGTTGAACAGCGGGTTCCAGTCGGGCGGCGGATCCGTGCTGACGACCACCGGCGGAAATCGCCAAATCGTGGTGGGATCCACCATCGTTCCCGCGTATCAATGAACCAATGAACGCCTAATTAACCCTTGCATTATTTATTTTTTTTTGTAGTATTATATCATAACATACTATAAATGACAAGTGTTGCAGCAGGAGGCAGAAAACGCAGCCGAAAATACAGGAACAGAAGAGGTTCTCGCAGTAAGGGCAAGCGCAGCAGAAGGAATTCTCGTAGTAAGAGCAAGCGCAGCAGAAGGAATTCTCGTAGCAAGACAGGGAGTGGGATCAATATCAATGATTATGGCATCCCTAATCAGACCGTTGCGGAAGCACTTGAAATATATCCAAACGATCAAAAGAAGGCGTTGATTTGGATTTTTGAAAATAATTCTGATATTCTTGAAAAATTGTCTGATTCCACTAAAACCCATATTCTGAAAGACATCATGTCAAAAAACTAAGCACTAGGGGCTACGTGAAAATGGCCCCACATTAATGAACCCCCAATCAAATTTTGCATTATTTTATTTTTTTTTGTAGTATTATATCATAACATACTATAAATGATAAGTGTTGCACCAAGCACAGAGGCAAGTGTTTCAAGCACAGGCGCAAATGTTTCAAGCACAGGCGCAAGTGTTTCAAGCACAGATGCAAGTGTTTCAAGCACAGGCGCAAATGTTACACCAAGCACAGAGGCACCAAGCACAGAGGCACCAAGCACAGAGGCACCAAGCACAGAGGCAAGTGTTTCAAGCACAGATGCAAGTGTTTCAAGCACAGGCGCAAATGTTTCAAGCACAGAGGCACCAAGCACAGGCGCAAGTGTTGCAAGCACAGAGGCACCAAGCACAGAGGCAAGTGTTACAAGCACAGAGGCACCTGCAGTTATTACAGTTGATACATCCACCGCTGGATTTTGCCAATTGGCTAAAATGAGTATTGAAAAGAAGGATATAGCTAAATTAAGGCAATCTCCTAGCGATGACATCAAGAATGCTGCACTCCTTCTCGGCAAAACCACAGACGAGATCATTAATATGTATCTTAAATGTGCACAAAATCAACCAAGTGCCCTGGCCGCAACTGCTGACGCACCTACAGATCAATCATCAGCTGACGCAACTGCTGACGCAACTGCTGACGCACCTGCTGACGCAACTGCTGACGCAAATAACAAAGGAGGCAGAAAACGCAGCCGAAAACACAGGAACAGAAGAGGTTCTCACAGTAAGAGCAAGCGCAGCAGAAGGAATTCTCGCAGTAAGAGCAAGCGCAGCAGAAGGAATTCTCGTAGCAAGAGCAAGAAGGGGGGCGGGCGCAAGGTTAAGAAACCTGAACCTGAAGATTATGGTCAGGAAATGTATACGTTCAAAAACGACAAGCCAGATCAAGATGACCCAGGATACATCGTGAATAAACTTACTCAGAATCTTACTCAGAAATTGAGATGGGGTGGACAATGAAATAATTGCGCGCATTTTCATATATTTAATTTAAAAATTGAATTAAATATATCTACATCATTTAACATTAAACAACATTACTGTCATGTCTACTGCTGCTGCTGCTTCGGCCGCCATCTTGTCTGGAAATGCCAGTGGAACAATTACCGCCATTTACAAATCGCGCACCAATTTGCTGAGCATGTTGAAAACGCAAGGCTACGATGTGGGGCAATATGATAATTTCGGAATGAACGAAGTGCATGCCATGAACACCAACAAGCAGCTGGACATGCTGGTGGTGAATGAATCGGGACAAAAGGCGTACATCAAATACCATTTGGGAAAACCATTGCGCCGTGACAACATCACCGAATACGTGGATGATTTGTATCATTTAGAAAATACGTTGTCCAAGCCCGACTCTCTCATCATTGTGATGAAATCCGAAATGAACGACACCAACATTGCAGTGTTGAATCAAATATGGGAACAAGACGGCATTCACATTGTGATATTCAGCCTGGACCGGCTGCAATTCAACATACTGGAGCACGCATATGTGCCCAAACACGTCATCATGACGGAACAGGAGACTCAGGAGATGATGACCAGGTACAACATTGCAGCTCCGGAGAAGCTGCCAAACATTTCACGATACGACCCGGTTGCAATGGCGATCGGCATGCGTCCGGGGCAAGTGTGCCGCATTGAGCGATTCAGCAAAACCGCGGTCAGCACTCCGTATTATCGGGTTTGCACCACCAAATAGAGGAGGGTGGAGGGAGGCAGGGGGATAAAATGCCACAATAAAATATGTTGATATTTATATATTTGCATTTTTTTGGTTTAGCATGACGACCGACAATGCGACCGCCAATGAGTTGAAAGACATAAAAATACAGTTTTATGCAATTGTGGAGAATTATCCAGCGATATATGCAAATTACAAAGCAAACCCCAATCTGCCGAGTGCAATGACTGATCACGACAAGCTGGAATCAAAACTGACATCGCTTTATCGTCGCATGTTCGCATTTCAAGCGGCCGTTGAAAAAGAGTTGGAACACCACGAAAATGCGCTGAATCAATTGACCGATGCCAATTTGAAATTAAATGCAACATTGGCAAAAACAACTGCGTCAATGCAGGGCAAAAATGCGATGATTGTGCAAAACGACACCCTTAAAAATTCTGTCACGGTGTCAGGATTGGGGGATGACTTGCCCGTTCAAATCTCCATCGTGGAAGAAGCCAAATCCATTGAAAAAACGGCATACATGTATAGCATTGCTCGCATCGTTTATTTATTAGTGGGAATTGCAATCGTGTCTTATTTCATTTTGAAAACGGTTGCCGGTCCGGATTCCACCATTTTGTCCGACGCAAAAATGAAAGCGGATCAGCTGAGGAACACCATGGCCCAACAACCACAACAACAACAACAACCACAACAACAACCACAATAACCCAAAAATCAAATAATTTTGAAATATAATAATTGTGAAATATAATAACATAATAAGATCAAATGTCGGCCAAAAACAAAGATTTGGACATAGTTCGCAATTTCAAAACCAACAGCGACACATCAAATGCGCAGGAAGAATACACCTCGCAAATACTCCGTTCTCACATGTATGAATTCATTTTTTTGTTAATAATTGCAATAATTGTTCTGGTGATCACAATATCAAACATGACTTCTGACACAACGACAACTGCTGGTCAAGTGTTTTGCTGGATCATTTTGATTTGGGTTGTGATTATGATTGTTGTTTACATTGCACATTGGATTGATTCAATGAGGTTGCCGTCCGTGGCCGGGTCCGGGTCCGGGTCTGGGTCTGGTTCTGGGCCAGTCATTCGCATTCATTATGTTTGAGTGAGTGAAATCAAAATATAATATAATGATAATATTAATGATTATATTAGAAACAATTGCAGATAGTTTGAATGCAATCAATGCAACCAACGCAACCAACGCAACCAACGAAACCAACGCAACCAATGCAACCAATGCAACCAACGCAACCAACGAAACCAACGAAACCAACTCAACCAGATTTAGTGAAAAATGTCGCAATATTGAATCACCTCATCGCCAAATACAATCAGCTCTACAAAACGTATTTGCAGCAAGTGGCAGCTGAAGCGAACAAAAAAACCCAACGCAAATATCCGTACAACATCATCAACCCGAACGAATTCAAAAACAATTTGACCCCGGCTTACCCGTTTCCGTCCAATGGAACGGAGGACGCGTGTTTCAAGTCGTGCGTGGACAACGACTCTTGCGTGTATGCATTGTACTCCAAATCCGGGTGCGGCATTGACTGCAACCCAAACAAGTGCTTGCTCTACGGTGCCAATGCGGATGGAGTCGCTCCCGTGAAAGAGCTGCCATCAGAATTGTCCGCCGCGTGTCCGGTGTCGGGCGACTCTGCGGGAACCGACGCGTGGTGCAAGACGTTCAATCACCCCGTCACGAATGCAATCATTCCGGCGCTCGTGCTGAGATTAGGTAATACTGATTGGCGCAGCCTGGCAATGCAAATGCCAAAAGCAACCGTGAATGCAGCTGACGCGCCCATGACGGTGGACCTAACCACAAACGTGCAAACATGGGGACCCGACTCTCAATTTTCGGATGTGAATTATGCCCCCACCAATGAGATCTCGTTGCAGTTCCGGTTCTTTGCAGAGTATTGGCTGAATGCGTATGGCATAACGTCGGGAAGTGCGCCCATTGTGACAGCACAAGGAATAATTGGCACATTTACATTTGCAAAACTGACGAAACCGGGATCCGATGGCACCACGTCTTACAAAGGAACCCTTGCCGACAAAGACATGCTTTGGAACAGCGCGGAACCGTCCAGCGGGGGGGCCGCGGCCGGACTAAAAACCGCTGCCATGTTGGCAACAACAACATCCGAATCCGCCAAATTCAATTACAATTATTCCGCATTTGAAAAGCCGGCATGGAGAATTGAGCAAAACGTGAACGCGATGAGCACTCAACTGCCGCCTCAATTGGCAAGAATGTCAATTCCGAGTTGGCAGTTCCTGGGCATGCAGGATTCGGCCGAAGCGTGCCAAAGCGCTGCAACCGATGATCCCGATCACGTCTACTCCGTGGCCACCTACTACAATGCTTCCTATGATAACCCCAAAAATGGAAACAACGCGTTTGCGCGGATGTGTTACGGGCATGTTGCGGGAGCCCCGAGCTCCACAGCTTCCTCCGCAAAGGAAGACAACGTGCAGACCATGACGCCCCCGCACGGCTTAACCAAACTGGGGGGGGAAGATGGGATCGCCATTTTGAAAAAAATGTATCAATTGAACAAACAAATCGTGGCATTGACGGACGAGCTAAAAATTTCCGGCGCATCCGCGAATGTCCAATCTGTGAAAGAATCTTTCACGCAGCGGTCGGACAGTGACGACGCGACCATTGCAGCCTTGTCCCGACAATTTAAGACAGACGAAGCCAACTTAAATGCAGCAATTCAATCCCACGATCAATTGACAGTTGATGAAAAAAATGCGAAGCAGTTATTGTTGCAATCGCGCATTAAATTTGGGGTGGCGTTGGTCATTGGATTGGTGTTGGCTTTTTTTGCATTCCGGGTTTTGACGGCGGATGAATTGCCATCCACTATTAAAACCGAGATTGGCATGAATGGCGCAAATTCCGGTTCCAGTTCCGGTTCCGGTTCCAGTTCCAGTTCCGGTTCCGGTTCCGGTTCCAATTTAGACATGGATTCAACCTATTGAATAAGTTCGTGTCATGCAAATTATAAACAAAATGCAAATATAAATAATATAGTTGTATTTTAATAGTTAAACAACGCCATGAATAACGGTCAATTGGTTGCAAACGCCGAATCAGTTCCAGAATGCACGAGCGAAGTTAACGCATTGGACAAATCCGATAACTGTCTCAACCGAATGATTAGCCGGCACACGACGTATCACCGAATGCTAATGGACGACCTCATGAAATTGACAACGGAATCGGGGTCCCAAACAAGCGTGGACCAAAATTCCAACTGTTCATATTGGGCCAATTCGGGAGAATGTAAAAAAAATCCCAAATACATGTTGAATTCGTGTGCCGCTTCATGCAATGCAGTTAAAAAAATGAACATTGTGGCCGGTTTGGGAACCACCGTTCAAAATTTGGATGCATCCAATGACCAATTGATTCAAATGGCCGGACAATATGTGGATCAAGGCAAACAACGCGCAATCACTGCCACAAACTTAAACGCATACATGAAGGAAACGGGGTTGAAACTCCGAACTGATATAAAATCGTATGACGAAATTAGCAAAAAAGAAGGATTCTCCAATCCAACCATGGACGCTGCATTGGAAATCAGTGAAATCATGAGCGAAAGTCAAAAGTATGCGCTGGTCATTTTTGGCGCATTTGCGCTGGTTTTATTGTATAAAACGATTAAACATTTGTAACTAGGCAGGCTGTTGGAAAATAAAGACTATAATTATATATTATAATTTTTATATTACCATGTAATATAACGTAATAAAAATAAAACGCGATAAAAATGAAAGTTACGCGAAAATTGGGGCGGAGTGGTAGAATATTGAGAAAAAATAAAAGGGGGTCCACACAAAGGGGGAGGGGGAAACGGGGTCAAACACGTGGGCGAACAATCACGCATAAACGTGGAACTAGGTTTCATCGTGGAGGCATAACCAATGTGCCTACACCTAACCCTGTGCCTATACCTAACCCTTTTGGTGTCACATGGGTCACAGAAATTGCTGAAAATGTTAAATTGGGAATTTCTAAGGCAACATCAACCGTGACACTTTTTTACAAAAAAAATGGAACAGTTGTGTTTAAAACACCGAGTGACCAGTTCACCGTAAAGTTAAAAGTATACAATAGTCCAAAAGTTACAGGCACACACCCACTAAGTTCACCGCCATCATTTGAAGTGCAATTTGTAAGGCAAACACCGTCGAATGGGAAAAATGTTGTCTTTTATATTACAGACTTGAGAGTTTTCACAGATGAAGCGTTATTAAAACAATTAGTGTCATTAAGTGCAAATGAGAAGTACGATTTTTCTTTCCCTGATAACAACATGGAGGTATTTAAACAAATTCAATCGTGCGTTAAAGCCAAACTACTAGAAGTGTATAAAAAGCTTAATGTTTTATTGGGCAACTGTCGAAATTTATCAGTATCAACAACAAAAATAAAGTGTAGTCCGTCGCCATCATCAGCACCAGCACAAACATCAGTGCCAACGCCATCATCAACGCCATCATCAACACCAATACCAACATCAGTGCCAACGCCAATATCAACACCAACGCCAATATCAACACCAGCACAAACATCAGTGCCAACGCCAATATCAACAACCCCACAGCCACCAACAATGGATCTTGAGAAATTTCTAGATAGCATGTTTATCATACCCCAAAATACAAACCCTCATGAATCCCAAAAAACCATAGAAAACATACAACGCAATGTGAATAGATTGCTGACTTTGTCAACAGCCATAATTGGTTATTTAAGTGCGAATACAATTAGTGAAAATCTGGCACTGGCTCTATCCGAATTTATTTCTATATACAATAGAATTATACATGATGCTACTACGAATGCTGATAATAATGAATTTTATGTTCAGCCCTTCAACTTTGGATCGAATTAAGTTATTGTATTGTTATTATATATTGACAATATATATTATCAATCTGCATTATCATTCCACATTGTCATTCAAATGTCAAATCAAAATAACTCAATGGACACATTAAGCGCATCTCAGCAACAGTTGTTGACAAGCGTGCAACAATTGCAGGATGCGCAAAAAGATTTGATGAATAGGTATACTGGAGCAACCGAATTCAGCGAGCGCACAAAATTTATAAACGAAATGGATAAAAATGAAACGCTGAGGTCAAATTTGCTCTCATCGTCAGGAGCTGTTGCGCTGGTTCAAGGTCATGCAATTGACACAAAACAGGATGCGGCCGCAGACTTAACCGCCATGACGTTGCTCATGGAAGCGGAATTGAAGTCGGCCCGCGACCAACTGGAGGAAATTCAAACGATCCGAAACGGAAAAGAGCGCATGATTCAACTCAACACGTATTATGGCAAACGCTTCATGGCTCAAGCGGGGGTCATGAAAATTTTCATTTACATGTGCATTCCGATCCTGATTTTGGCGGTTTTAGCAAACAGGGGATTTTTGCCCAATTACATTGCCGGATTTGCAATCATCGCGTCCATCGTGGTTGGCATTGTCTACATTTACGGTGCCGTGCACGACATCAACCGTCGCGACAAAATGAATTTTGACGAATACACCTGGGAGTTTGACCCGTCGCGCGTGGGGGCCGTAATCAATCCGAAACAACATCATCACAAAAAGAAGGATTCGGCAGGAGAAAAATGCCCGAATGTGTGCGATGTGCAGGGAGATAACTCAGCCGTAAAAGGCACTTCTCATGCGTTGGGCAAGACCGGTGCAACGTCAATAGCAAACGCTGCTGCACCCGCAACCGGGTTGTTGGGCGACTTGTCAAAACCCACCGCCATTACCGCAGCACCTGCGCTAGCAGCAACTTACTATGGCCCTACATCAAAAATTTGGAACGACTCTGATTGCAACGTTTTAAAAAATATTAACGCTAATTTAAATAACTGCAAAACAGAGTGTGATACTACCCCTGGATGTACATCATTTAATTATAGTGACAAAGAACAAACGTGTGTTTTAAGAGCATGCGCGGTCGGAACTGAACCAACGTGGGACTATCCACCTTACCAAGGTTATTCAAAATATAAAACAAGTAGCGCCAACACCAGCAGCACCAACTGATGTGCCAACACCAACATGGGGTTGCACAGAATGTTCGTATCCTGGTACGTTTGCATGCACAATGTTGCCAGAAAGTAATCCATTAAAGGGTGGCGGAACGAAGCGGTTGATGCCGTAAACCCTTCTTATAGTGAGAACGGTAACAATTATTGGTGGCGCCAAGGAGGAGGATGTTAGCACGTGTGTTATTTCCTCACTTATGACTAATTCGTTTATAATGAATGCAATTATGTTGAGCAACACAATTGCATTTTATTAGAACGGCAAGTACTGCATCACGTTGTTGTCGTATGCGGTTACTTTGAACGCGTCATTATAGCCCTCAACGTACACAGTGTCGCCGTTGTATACGTTGTCGCACCCGTATTCATTCGTGCAGCTGCGCCCCTTCACCGAAATGGGCAGCTTAATGAAGTTGCTCTTTTCGCTGATG
>Ga0208718_1000156_pt1 | contig 12263 bp, 5 predicted proteins | sample LakMenE29Apr09ns_FD_150743 | JGI IMG/M metagenome (GOLD analysis project Ga0208718, IMG submission 150743) | Freshwater microbial communities from Lake Mendota, WI - 29APR2009 deep hole epilimnion ns (SPAdes) | ecosystem: Environmental > Aquatic > Freshwater > Lake > Epilimnion/Euphotic zone ...
ATCGGTATCCAAGTGATTTACAATGCCATCATTATCATCATCAATACTACACGTTGGAGTTGGGTATTCCGATTGTACATATGTTGGAGCAGTAAAAGAAATGTCTTTAATTTGTCCAGCTGATAAAGCTGTACCAGCAGTACTAAACAAACGGTAGAATTTGTATTTTGCTGCATTTTGTGTTACGGTAAACTTAGAAATATTGCCTGCTTCAGCCACATTAGTAACTGCTTTTGGTGCTGCCAAATCAACCCACGTACTACCATCTACTGAACCACGTAAAATTACCGAACCAGTTGTTCCTGTAAAGATAGTTGACGCTGAATTATAATTTAATATAAATTCATTTAATTTAACGGAGTAAGGGAATTCAACAGTTATAATGTTTTTATTGACTAAGGTTTGTGCATTGGTAAAGTCTGTATACAATACAGTTGTTCCTGCTGGGTTGTCAATCATATTGGTTAACGGACGCGTAGCAGAATTGATTGTTAAATCAGATGTAAGATTTAATAAATTGCGACGGTCTGCACCATCTAATCCCATTTGAACTGAAGTAAAGAAACATGCTGGCGATTCCACCGCATCTATTACGCCATCGTTATCATCGTCAATGTCAATACTGTTGTTAATGCCATCTTGGTCGGTATCTGAACAAAACGCAATGTTATTTGAAACGGCATTGACATGCGTAGATGTGTAATTAATAATACTATTATCCGCTACTGTTTCTAAGGTATTGATCAATCCATTCGTTCCAAAAGTAGGCGCTGTTCCTGTAAATTGGTAATTAGCAGTTGTGCTAGTTGTTGCGCCTGCTTCTAAAGCATCGCTACATCCATCTGCATCGGAGTCTAAATCAAAGTAGTTGTAAATTCCATCGCCATCCACATCCGAATCACAAATCGGCAATTGGAACATCGATCCATCGTAATTGGCATTTAAATCATAATAAATTTCCGTTGCAATACCAGCAATAGTTGCAGCAGCTGCTACCCCATAAATACGGTAGTATTTGTACTTCGCTGCATTTTGTGCAATGGTAAATTTGTTCGAATTGGCTAAAGCTGTTGTAAATCCTACTGGAATATTATTGGTTGCATTTAACGGCGGAGTAATAGCCGCTGTCAAATCTGTCCAAACCGTATTATCGTTTGAACCTTGTATTTTTATACTGTTGGTAACATTGCCTAAAAGATTGGCTGAACTCGTTTTGTTAATATAGAACGCGTCTAATTGAACAGGTCGTAAGAAGGTCATTTTAAACAATTCCTTGTTTAATTGTGCTGCTGATGTGGCAAATGTTACAGCTGCTGCAGTAGCACCATTACTCAATCCTGCCATATTATTTGATGTAGCTAAAAGCGCTACTTCGGTTGAAACGCTTACAAAATCATTCTTCGGTTTTTGATTCCAATCTGTTTTCAAGAAGAAACATGAAGGCGATTCTACGACATCTAAGATTCCGTCGTTGTCATCATCCACATCATTAACGTCTATAATTCCATCGTTATCAAAATCACGACACAAGGCAGTATTGTAGGACAAAGCATCTGGATCATAAGAAGAAACATAATTGGTAAACCCTTCTAATCCAACGGTTGCATTTTCATAGTTGTTCAATAAACCATTGGTATTGGCATCGGCACCTGTTGGGTATGCTGTAATGCTTGTTGCAGTAGTTGAACTACTTGCTTCAATTGCATCCGCACAACCATCCGCATCTGAATCTAAATCTAAATTATTTGGTTTTCCATCACCATCGGTATCTTGCTCGATACAAGCCCGTGAAATATTAATGGTGGTTCCGTTTTGATAAGTAGCATGGTTATTAAAGTACTTCCAACTCAATGTAGTCACGTCAGTTATTAAGAAATAGAATTTTGTTCCATTCCCTTTTGGTCTCCAACGAATAGTGGTTCCTGCATAATTAGCTGGCATGGCTATCCAAGCCGTTCCGTTCCATAATTCCAATTCAGCCGCTGGGTCAAAAACCATCATGCGCACACCATTGGCATTGAATTCATGGTATTCGTCATTCGTTAAATAACCACCGATCGAAATTCCTTGAGATGAAACTTTAATACCGGTTGGAATTGAAAAGCCTAAATTATAATTGGTATTCACACCAACTCCAGCAGGAAGAGCTAACGAAATATTACCATTCGCATCTCCAGTAGGAAGCGCTATTTGTGAAGAGAATGGCGCTAATTGATAAGAAGAAAATTGAGCAATTCCTGCTGTATCAACATTTCTATTGGTAAATAACGCTGGGGCTGAAAAATTAAAGGGTAAAGTTGTTCCTTCTGAACAGTCCGTTACACCGTCATTATCATCATCCAAATCTTTTACATCCGTAATACCATCACTATCGGTATCGGTACACGCATTAACTAATGCAGTATTGGCAAAATAATAAGTATACGTTCCTGTGTAAATGCCATTATCAGCAACGGTTTCTAAGGAATTGTCTAAACCATTGGTTCCCATTGAACCTGTGAAGGCAAAATTGGCTGTATTGGAAGTAGTCGTTCCTGCTTCTTTGGCATCCGAACAACCGTCTCCATCTGAATCTAAATCCAAATGGTTTAATTTCGTATCGTTGTCAATATCCGCAGTACACGTAGCTGCTGGATACAAAGAACCTTGGTACAGCGCAGTATTCACATCCATGTAAATTTCGGAAATAATACCAGCACCAGTATTTGCCGCTGCTACTCCATAAATACGGTAGTATTTGTAAGGCGCTAAATTGGTTGTTAAGGTAAACTTATTGGAATTTGTCAACGTGATTGCGCCATTGTTGGTCACATTGGTTGCATTTAACGGCAAGGTCATGGCAGCGGTTAAGTCGGTCCAAACGATGTCATCATTCGATCCTTGCACTTTTAACGCATTAGCAGTTAGGCCAAAAACTTCTGCGCTTGGACCTGTGGTCTTGTTGACATAAATTGTTGCCAATTGCGTTGGGCGCACCAATTCAATCTTCAACAATTCCTTGTTCAATTGCGATTGAGGTACTAAAGACACAAATTGTACCGCAGCAGTATTCAATCCGTCTGTTAAAGCCGCCAAATTCGAATTGGCTGGCACCATTGTTAAATCAGACGTCACATTTGCAATGCTTGATTTATTCAAGGTATTCCAATTGTTAGCCGAGAAGAAACATGATGGCGATTCAATTGCATCAAAGACCCCGTCGTTATCATCGTCAAGATCATCAATATTTGCAATGCCATCCGCATCTGAATCCAAACAAACCACGGCAGCACTCGCCATGTTGTTTGTATAATCACATTCTGAAATTGCTGTATTCGGGAAAGCAGTACCGAAAGCATATGGTCGCGCAGTGGTGCCATTATCATTAACCACAGCAAATACGGTTGTAACACCCTTAACCAAATTAACTGGAATCGTCACATTTAAAGTTGCACCTACTGCAATTTCGACAGTTGTTACAAAAGTGCCTACTAGAATAGCACCTGTTCCCGTTGTTGGATTGGCATCATAAATAGCAATTGGTGTTCCAATAGCCAAAGGCGCTGCGCCATTATTAGTGATTACAGCGGCAAGTGTCAATGCAGGACATGGTCCTGAAACACTTGTTATAGTAATGATTGCATCTGCTAAAGCTGTGTGACCATAAGGCACACTGCTCCCAACAGGGGCATCCGTATATTGTAACTGTGCAACGTTGTTATTGATAGAAGCAGAACTTGCTGCATTGTTTTCGGTAGTTGGTACTGTTAAATTTGGATTGATATTGACAATGCGGTAGTTGCGTTGGTTCCAATAACTCGGTGCGTCTTTCCACTTAAAGGTGTTGGCAGCACGGTTGAATACCCGTAATTTATTGTCTCCCGTTACAGCGATATCGGCTTCCCCATCATTATCAAAATCACCCACAATTGGGTATTCTCCCCAGGTTCCAGATGTACAAGGTATAGAAGCATAATTTACAGGCGTTGCTAAATTTCCATTGATAATACGCAATTGAGATTGGTCACGGTACACAATTTCACGAATACCGTTTCCATCAAAGTCAAAAGCCGTCAATCCTGTTGCTCCCGACATATCATCGGTGGTGATAAACCATAAGTTGGCATTTGGAAAATTCAAATTATAAGCCGTTAATGCGCCTGCAGTAGTACTAACTGAATTAACTATTATAATTTCTGGTAAATCTATTGTTTTGCCATTGTTTACTTTTTCATTGTACACATTTGCAATCATTGGCAAACCTCTTAACCCCAAATAGAAAAATGACGGTGGTTTGTTAAACAATACTTGCATAGAATTTGGGTCCCAAACATACAATTTAGAAGAACCGTTATACACAATATCCAAGTCGCCATCCAAATCCATATCTGCAACAGCTGTTGGTCCATTATCGCCCGCTACAATAGTCGTGAAACCTGTAATGGTTTTCATGTCTTTTAGAACAGACATCGTTCCAGCTGTTAAATTGACACTATAAACACGAGAACCATATACCAATTCTTTACCTGGATTGGACGCTATAATATCAACAACAACAAGATCCAACGGACAACCTGATGCGGCACCTGTATTTGAACCGACATAATTCAACGCCGGACCCGCAACCCTTTTTACCAAAGCACCGTTGACAATTCCAAAAACATCACTTCCGATTACAATTTCTGCCGTTCCATCTTCATCAATATCTACAACGTAAGGAGTAACAAGATTTGTATATTGAGAAGCAGTAGTTGATTTATATAAATAGTTCGTTTCTGTTCCACCAACATTGTTAAAAATATAGACAAAACCTGCAGTATTTATTGCAACCAATTCAGGTGTAGCAGTAGCTGTAATAATATTAGCAATAACAGGTTGTGAGGTAACATTTGCAAACGTGTTAATCACATAATTTTTAGTAGCGGTTGTTTTATTCGAACCATCTCCTTTATAGGTATAATATCCTGATTTATCACCAGCAGTAACAACAAATTCTGAAATGCCATCGCCATCCATGTCGGCAGCGGTTGGTGTTGATCCATTCCAAATAACAGGATTGGACTGAAATTTCTCAGCAATCCCCCAAACAGCAGCTGGAGTTGGGTTGTAAGGCCCGTAGCAATTGGCGTTGGTTTGTGCGTTTAAAGTAGTATTTACGCCTAACAATAAAAATCCTAAGGCAAATATTGCCAACAAATTTTTGATGAAACTATTGCTGGTTTTGAAATTAGGGTTTTGATAACGGTTTGTAACTAAACGGAAAATACAGTTTGGTAGAGAGTTGCTCATGTGAGTTGTATTTAGATTTTGTTTTAATTTGGAAAAATTAAAATTATATTTGTAAGAAAGTCTTGTTTTGTGATTTTCGATGTCAGTGTTTTTACAATTGAGTTGTAAAAAAGTATTTAGGTAATTTGAAGTGGTTTCTGAATTTGGTTTCAGATAGTGTATTTTTTTGTAAAAAAGCGTCATGTACAATTACCTATTATTTTATTTTACAAAGATATTTTGTAGAATTAGTTCTACATGTAAAAATTTGTAGTTTGATTCCTAATTTCTTAAAAGCATGGCTTTTTTCGTTTTTTTTAACCCTATATTTTTTTTGTTAATGCCTTTAAATGATGAAAAATATATAAATTTTAAAACCCTAAAAAAAAACGCTTTTTTTAAAAAATAAAAACGTGTTTTTTTACTTTTTAGGAATCATTTGTCGTATTTGTTACTTTTTTTAGTTAAAAAAGATGTTTTTTTGCAATGTTAAACAAAACACTTTTATGGAGAAACTAGCGTACTATTTACAAATTGGAACCACTATTAGTAGTGCTCTTTTTGCTATTGTTTTTTTATTTTATAATTGGAATAAAAGTGTGTTTAAAAAACTATTATCGGTTCAGTTTTTAATAATTTCGTACGGACTTTTTATTAACTTTTTGGCAATAAATCATTTTTTTTCTTATTTCCCACATTTAAGTAGAACCGGATTATTGTGTGCGTTTTTTATTCAGCCGATACAGTTTTTAGCCATTTATAAAAGTTTAAATGGTAAAAAAATTCAGTGGTTAGATCTGTTGCATTTTTTACCTGCCTTGCTTTATGTTGCCAATTTTTACAACTATTTTGTATTATCCGCTTCAGAAAAAATGGTTATCCTAGAAACCAATAGTATTGCACGATTTGCAGAAGGGTTTTTACCTGACTATTGTTTACCTGTACTTTCTGTACTTCAAACTACCGTTTATATTATATGGTTTGGAATACTATTAAAAAAAATAAAGAAAGAAGTGGTTTCTAAATCTTTATTGTACTTTATGTATTTTATGATGGGTTACATGGTATTTCATTATCTTCCACCAATTATGGCTATATTATATTATTATGACACGCATAGTATTACAAATTGGTTGCCTGTACTTTATGCTACAATTAATTTGATTGTTTTCTTTAAAATATTAGCTACTCCTGAATGGTTATTTTACAATACACCTAAAAAAGTAGAAAATCCTATACTTAAACCTACGTATTCTCGACAAGAGCCAAGTCCGCTAGAAATGGAATTAATTACAAAATTATCTCCAAAAAAGCTGCAATTGAATTATGAAGAAACACGGCTTTTTGATCAATTTACCAAAATAATTGAAGCGGAACAGTTCTTTTTAAATCCTGATTTTAGTCAGAAAAATGTAGCCGAAAAACTAGGTGTTTCCGAATATAAAATTCGAGTAATTATTGAAAAAGCGTATGAAATAAAGTTTTCTGAGTTTGCCAATTACAGAAAAACCTATTTTTTATTAAATGAAATGCGAAAAAATCCACAATGGCAAAAATATTCTTTTGTAGCTATTGCTAGAAAACTGGGGTATTTAAGTACAAATTCTTTTTATTTGAATTTTAAGAGAATCTCTGGCGTTACACCTAAAGAGTATTTTGATTCTTTGGAAAATTAATATATCATTTGAAAACTAATCGTCTTCATTAGAGATGATTTCATTCTTTTTTAAATTTTCAAAATAGGTTTTTGGAGTGCATCCTACTTTGTTTTTAAAATGTGCATAAAAATTATTTACACTATTAAAACCAATTTGATACGCCAAATCCTGAAAGTTAGTGTTAATAGCCGTGTCTAATGGAACTTGTTCTAACAAATAATTAATTCTAAATTCATTTAAAAATTGATTAAAATTTTGTTGTCTAATTAATTTTACTGCTTTGCTTATTTGTCTAGCGGGTACTTTTATTTCCTTTTCTAATTGGGTAATGGTATATTCTGGATTTAAAAAAGATTTATGTAATATTAGGTATTGCTCCGCTTGTTCTATATAGTTATAACTATTGCTTTTATAAGATACTTTTTTAGGGGAAGGCACCGTGTTTGTTGCCTGTTTAATTAAAGAAGAATGATAAATAAAATTCGGTATAAAAAAGATAGATAGCAATATAAAAAAAGACGTTAGAAAAGCTATAATATTGGTATTGTAAACGCTGTTATTGCCTGTTTCATTAAAAACTTTGGTTGCTATTATAGCTATGATATTTAAAAGAATATAAACCAATAACATTTTTAAAAAACCCTGTAAACCAGTACTTAATTTGACGGATTTTTTTCTTCCAAAAATAAGAACTAATGATGCTATTACATAAAAAACAAAAGGGGCAAAACGAAGAAAAATAATAGCATTGTCTGATAAAAACGAGCCATTCATCCATATAAAATTATATCCGTTTTCGTATATTTTGGCTATTATTTCTAGTTTTTCTGGTGCAGATTTTGAATATAAATCCCAATAGTTGGCTAAAAACAATACCGCCGGTACAAAGTGAATGCTGTCGTACCACTTAAATTTTCGTTGGTATTTTTCAAACACTATCATTAAAAATAATATTGGAATACTTATTCTAGTCACCAAGTAACTCAATAATAGAAAATGAGGAAAATGAACTATTTCTTTAGATAAAAATAAATGGATAGAAAAGGTTCTTAGTAAAAATAATAAAAGTACCGTTGTTATCAATTTATGTGTAAGACTTATCTTATAATTTCTTACAGAAAATATAACCGCCACAAAAATGTTCAAAACGAACAATGAGGCTGTAAATAAGTCATATATGTTGAAGTTTGGTTCCATTGTGAATTCAAATGTAACCTTTTTTTTGATTTTTACAAAATATAGATTTTGTGGTTTTGTTTTAAAATAAGAGTGTTACAAATAAGATATTGATTTTGGTTAATCTTTAATCTTAGAATTAAAATATTCTTCTAAAGAAACACTTGGTTTTAAATTCATGTTTTTTCTAATCTGGGAACGATAATATTCAATACTTTTTTCAGATTTTCCCATCAGTACAGCAATTTCTCTTGTAGTAAATTGTAGGGCAATATATTCTATCACTCTTGTTTCTTTCTCGTTAATATCTGGATATTCTTTCTTAATAAAATGTACTATTTTATCTACATTTAATTTCTTTTGCATAATTTGAGTTAGTTCTCTGTAATTATCAAAAAAAGAATTTAAGCACAACTTCAATTTCTTCAACGTTTCTTTTTCGTTGTAATTTGGGTTTTTCTCATCCACAATATTTTCCAATTGCTTTTTTAATAGCGCCACTTTTTTAATATTTAAAATAGATGTGTTTAATTCTTCGGAAGTTTCCTTTAGATTTTCTTTTAATTCTATTTTTTCAGACTCTTTCTTAACCAATTCATTTTTCGACTGTATCACGCTAAGTGTATGAATTTTTTTGTTCTTTTTATAGTTTCGAACCATCAAGAAAATAATACCAATACCCATAATAATTATAAGTATAGATAATTGAAATAATAAAGTGCTTTTTGATAATTGATTTTCAATTAATTGATTTTTTAATTGTACTTCTGAAAATTTTGTTTTCAATTCCTCAAGTTCTTGTGCCGCTTTAAAATCTTCTAAATACAGCAAGTTTTTTTCTTTAACAAATTGCTCATTGCATTCTTCCCACAATTTATCAAATTTATGATAGCTATTTATATCATTACTTATAAAGTAAAATTCTTTTAGAAACTTAAAATAAAGATTTTTTAAATATAAATCATTGGAAGCTAAAACCTCATTCTCATAATTAAATATCTCTATAATAGATTCTAAAGGTTTTTCGTTTACCAATAATAAGGCTTGGTTGATTTTTAATTTTAAAAACAAGTTATTTGTCTTGTACTTTGGCTTCAAAGATTGTAGTAAAACCTTTAGATTCTCTTTATCGTTCCAATTTATCAAAAATTCAAGCTGTAACTCTTCCCAGATACTTTCATACATAGGAAAATTAGCAACTTCTTTTGAAATGTCTTTTTGAAAAGCATAAAACGTAGCCTTATCATTTTTTAAAGCATACCATTTAGCTAAATTTAGTTTCTTTATAAATGAAATGTAAGGAGAAAATTCTTCTGTGTTATCAAAATACTGTTTTGCCAAATCAAATTGCTCCAACGACATATAACAAACACCAATATTGATGTTATTCACCCAATACATGTCCTTTTTTTTATCGCTAGTTTTATTTGAATTTACAGAAATAAAATACTGAGAAGCTGTTTTATGATACCCAATTGCATTGTATGCAGCGCCAATGTTAACTTTAGCTTTAAAGTTCAGTTCTTTATCTTTCTTCTTTTCATTTACTTTTAATACCTTTTTCCAAATGGAAATGGCAGTATTATAATCATGATTTTCATATGCTTTTATGCCTTTTTCGAACAATAATTTTGAGGGTTCGATTGTTTTCTGCTTTGTAGAATCTGAACTAATATAAGTGGGAGTTGAATGCAGCATACTTGAAGAAAAACCACACACAAAAAAAAGATTGAAAATTAAAAGATATTTAATTTTTTGCATAAATCAATGAAATTTAAAATAATTGTATTTGTAGAACTAATTCTACAAAGGTACGGATTCTAAATAAATTATTTTAATTCTATTGTTTTTTAAATATCTCTAAATCAACAAGTCTTAAATTTAGAAAAAATAAAATTATTGCTAGAGTGATTTTATTTTCTATTTAATTGAACTTAACCTAATAATTCTTTTGTCGTCAGAATATGAAAGCACAATGTAAGGTTTTGCACCAGTTAATTTAATATCATTTTCATTCATTGCAAAAGCCTCTTGATTTAAATCTGCAATATAAATTTCTGTGTTAACTGGTAAAGAATACGATTTAATTTCGTTAGGAGTTAAATCACTCACTCTTGTTTGAATTTTTCCATCTGGAGTATAGATAATAAGAGAAAGATGATATACGTATTTATTGTCATTTGAAAAACTTATACTAATACTCTCTTGACCATAGGTAAATGACGCAATTAAAAACGCTAAAAATAGTATTGCTTTTTTCATAGTTTGAATGGTGCTTTTATTTTATTCGACCTAAAAGTAGTCAAAAAACAAAAAAAGCCCAGCATTTCTGCTGGACTTTTGCTCCCTCTCTTGGGCTCGAACCAAGGACCCTCTGATTAACAGTCAGATGCTCTAACCAACTGAGCTAAGAAGGAAGTTGCTTCTTTATTTAAGCGAGTGCAAATATAATTGAATTTTTATTTTATCAAAAATATTTAAACACTTTTTTATTTTAATTTACTAATTTGTCTAAAATCAACTGATAAATGTCTTTTCCAAACGTTAATGCCATCAAAGAAAGTAGGAAAATCATTCCTCCTGTTTGCACGTAACCCGCAGCTTTGTCTGATAGTTTTTTACCAGTAACCATTTCTACAATCGTAAATAAGGCGTGACCACCATCTAAACCTGGAATAGGCAATAAGTTCATAAAAGCCAATCCAATTGAAAATAAGGCTGTAAAATTCCAAATAAATTCCCAATCCCAAGAATCAGGTAATTGACGTGCAATACCGATAGGGCTTTTTACTTGTTTGTATGCGCCAGTTGCTGGTTTTAGTATTAATTTAAACTGTTTAACGTTATAAACTAACAGTTGATATGATTCTTTTACTGCCGCTGAAACTGCTTCGCCAAAAGAAAGTTTGTTAGTAATTTGAAAATCAAATTTGTCTTTGGTTTTAGGAATAAATCCTAATTTGCCTTCTGGGTTTACTTTGGCTCTTAGATTTACTAACTTTGAATCTCTTTCAACAACTATATTAATTGAGTCATTTTTTAATTTTTTTATATCCTCTGAAAAAACATCAAAATAACTGAATTTTTTACCATTTACAGATTGTATTACATCACCTTTTAAAAGTTTCGCTTTAGCCGCTTCTGATTTTGGCGTTACCGAATCAATATAAATACTTGAAATTCTTGGTTGTATGAAGTTTTTACCTTCACTTCCTAAAATTTCACCTTTTTGTTCATCTGTTAAATTTAATTTTACTTCGGTGCCGTTTCTATCAATAATCACTTCATTGCTTAATAAAACATCAATTACTGCCCAATTAAACTTAGGTTGTAAAGTACCATCAATTGAAACAATTTTATCGCCATTTTTAAAACCTACACTTTGCCCAACTTCGCCAAATGCCAATCCGTTTTTTTGAATTTTTTCAGTAGAAATGTATTTTTGGCCTACGGTAGAAAACATCATTGTGTAAATAAACCAAGCCAATAAAATATTAACTATAATTCCGCCTAACATTACAATTAATCGTTGCCAAGCTGGTTTGGAACGAAATTCCCAAGGTTGTGGTTCTTGTTTCATTTGGTCTTCATCCATACTTTCGTCAATCATCCCTGAAATTTTCACATAACCACCTAATGGCAACCAGCCAATTCCCCATTCGGTTTCGCCGATTTTTTTCTTCAATAATGAAAAACCAACATCCATAAACAAGTAGAATTTTTCTACTCGCATTTTAAACATTTTTGCTGTTATATAGTGTCCAAATTCGTGAAGAATTACTAAAACCGATAATATAAAAAGTATTTGTGCAACTTGAATCATTGTAATTTTGATTTGTATTTAAAAAGCAAAAGTAAGGTTTTCACCTTACTTTTTAATATTATTTTATGGTTACCCTATTTTTTTATGAAATTTTTGTGAAATACCCCTTCTGAAGTTTCAATTTTTAAAAAATGAACCCCACTTGAAAGTCCAGAAACATCAAGAACATTTTTGAAATCTGTTTTCAAAAGTTGGCCTAAATTATTATAAATTTCAACTTTGTATAAAGTTACATTACTCGGAAATTGAATAGTTAATTCGTTTTCTGAAGGAACTGGATAAACAGAAATCGCCGAATTCATATCAAAATTTTCAGTGCCTAATGTAGCCGTATTATTTTTAGAAATAATATGTTTATT
>Ga0208718_1000157_pt1 | contig 12249 bp, 11 predicted proteins | sample LakMenE29Apr09ns_FD_150743 | JGI IMG/M metagenome (GOLD analysis project Ga0208718, IMG submission 150743) | Freshwater microbial communities from Lake Mendota, WI - 29APR2009 deep hole epilimnion ns (SPAdes) | ecosystem: Environmental > Aquatic > Freshwater > Lake > Epilimnion/Euphotic zone ...
AAGTAGTATATTATCGTTCTATTGATCCAACACCAAGGCAGGAAGGCAGAGCAAGCAGTCCATCTGTAATGGAGCAGGCAGTGATGGACACAAACAGACAGCGTAAAGGACGTAGAAGACTTGCGAGACAAGAACAAGCACGAGCAGCACAAGAACAAGCATCTCTACAAAGACAAGCAGCCGAGTTTACACATAATTTTGAAATTAATGAGATGATTGGACGTATAAATGAATATTTTGGAAGAATAGACGTTGACCAGAATGACCCTCGTATAAGATTTGTAATTGGACAAATAGTAAATGCTCATGGTTTAACATTACACTCACTAAGTCTCATGAGAAGAAGTAGAATATTATTAAGTGCTATTGGCGATATCGCAGCAAGAACTGGTAGAAATGCATTAAGTGCGAGTGATGTGGTTTATAGGGCAGGAGAAGCAGTATTAGATGCACTACTGGCAGCTGGAAGATTAGCATCACATGGTGCATCAGCGGTAGCATCTAGGTTACCTAGTTTGCAGACCGCTTTTCAATATTTTCCTAGTAGATTTTCATCATCACAACCAAGAGCACTAGGACAGCGTGCAAGATCACCTGATAGTTTTCTACAAGTACAAGGTCCTCCTGACTTAGGATTTAACCAAGTTCGTTTTCATGCGCCTGCTTTTGGACGCCAGTCTCTTCCTTTTCAATCACAAGCACCTCCACCTCCGCCTCCACCTCCACCTGCATCTACATCTGCTCCTGCTGTCGAAGAAGAAGACGAGTGTTCTATATGTATGAATCCACTTAGACATAATGTAGTATTAACTAGATGCAACCATGCGTTTCATGGTGCTTGCGTTACCCCGTGGTTAAATTCTCGTGGTACATGTCCTATGTGTCGGAATACAAATCCAACACCTCTTGTTCCCGCTCCTGCCAAACGACAACGCCAAGGCGGTGGTGGTTCAAGAAAGTCCAAGTCCAGGTCCAGGTCCAACCCCAAGACAAGACGCTTAAGAAAGTCCCGCAACAAGTCCCGCAGCAAGCCCCGCAAATCCCGCAAATCCCGAAAACCAAGGTCTTCATCACGTAGAAAGTAAAATAGAATAAATAAAATAAAAGAATAAAGTATAGAATAAAAATGAGCGAATATCCATATTATCCATCTTCTATATGCACAAATTGTTGGTATGGTGGGTATTTAGAGCCTACGCTTGCCCCTGTCGGTTGTAGAAGATGTGGCAGTTCAGGAGTCAGCGGGGGTGAACCACTTCTTAACGGAGTAACTAATACGCAAATATCCTTTGTATCGAGTATACCCGACCAAAAGAAAATCCAAAATGTAGTTCGCGTGGATAGTTCAGAGTATCTAATGAATAAAGCCGCTTTAAATGTATATACGCAACCGACTGCGGCATACTATAACGTAAACTGGAATCAGCAAAGTGACCGCGCAGTTCCGGGTGTTGTACATCGCAATGTGCCGCGACGCGGTGACGGAAGTTCGACGCGCAGCTCGATTACGGCTTTGCGTCCCGGGTCTTCATCGGCTGGATCGTCAAGCATGCAAATAAGTAAGGGCGTGGATATGAAACATGGTTCCTATGATAGATATTTAGCAAAACTGAAAGGGCGTAAAGTATTGCAGACGCAATCCTATGTATCTACCAATGCGAATGTTCCCGCACAAGGAAACAAGACGAGAACATTTGGTATTGCATATTCAGAGAACTGCCAATATCCTAACCTGGTTGGTTGTTTATAATATTTTTCTAAGTAAAAATATCTATATATCTATATATACCTCTATAACCTATAATCTATAACCTATAACCTGTAATAATGTCATACTCGGTAAATTTGTCAAAGATGGTGTTTGATAATACAAACTTTAGAGTAAGAAGTGTAAGAGCTGTGCCTGTTATGACAGCACCAGCACCACCAGCACCACCAGCACCAGCACTAAGGCGTAACGTAAACCCAGCATTTCATCTCAGCAAGTTTATATCGAATGCCACAAACACAGGACCTTGTAGGGCGTGTGGGCATTGATATTAAGCAACAACTGCAACAACTATATAATAAATAGAAATTATTATATAAAAAAATATAACTATATTTTTATATAATGAATGGTTTTGATTTGAATATACAAAATTATACGATAAAAGAGTTAAAGGGATTATTATCGTTAGACGATATCTATGATACGCATGATGTTAACTCAAAAAAAGAAAACATTTGTAAAAAAGTTAGCAATGATGATACAATGACGATTGATATGAAAATAAAAATGAATAATTTTATAGAAGTTGTTTCAAAAATTTTATTGAATATTATTACTGAATCGTCGTCGAGTAATGCTCTTATAAAAACAGATAGTAACTCTAAAACCGGCGAAAAAGATAAAGATAAAAACAAAAGTTTTTATGATTTAAAAAATAAAATGCAAAAATGGTCTGATGATGTTGTAATAGAAGATCCTTATTCTGCTAAAAGTAAAACTAGCAATGAAGATAACCCGGGTTCTGATATTAATACATATGGAACTACTCGAGGTATATTGAATCCTTTATTAAAAAATACAATATTGCGGGGCGTAAATATAGACTCAAGATATAGAGATGACTACTATGACACGACAAGCACAAATATATCAATAACATTACCATTTCGATTAGAGAATGTTATTAGTTATCGGTTGGTTTCAGTATCTTTACCAGTTACATATTATAATATATCTCAAAAATATGGTAATAATGTTGTAAGAATTGAGACATATGTTGATCTTCCAACTGAATATTTACTTGTAAATACATTTGATCTTATTTTACAAGATGGTATATATAATACATTACAAAATGTAACTACATATAGTGCATCAATTGAAAATGAAATTAATAATATTTTAAATTCAAATACAAATAGTCCGAATGTTAAACTACCTACTAGTGGTTATGATAATCCCAAGTTAGTATATTCTATAAATCGCGTTAATGGTAAAAGTGTGTTTGCGCAAGATACATCTGCGACAACTCCTTTTTTTTTCAAAATAGTGACAAACGTAGGATTAAATGTAACTACTGGAGTTGTAAATGTAGACTATGATATAAATAAAGGTATTATTACAAGACTGGGGTGGATTCTTGGGTTTAGAGTTGCAGAAATTGCTAGCTCAAATTGGAATGGTCAAGAAGGAACTATACCACCTCCAAGTGCTCTTTATGAATTTGGTTCAATTGTTTCGTCTAGTATATGTTTTACGAAGTATCCTATTTATGGATTTTTAGCAGTAGATGACTTTAATAACAATGTATTAGACTATTATCACTCTGTATTTGCAGACTCTGTATCTATTCCAAATATTATTTCAAGAATTGATTTAACACGTCTTATAGAATCGTCTGGCGCATTTCAAGCGTCGCAAGGTCAGTCATCTTCTACATCAATTAACACAGAAAGACGTTTTTTTGGCCCCGTCAATATTAAAAAATTGAAAATAACTTTATATGATGACTTGGGGTATGTATTAGACTTAAATGGAATGGACTGGGCGATAGAGTTTGCATTTGAGTGTGTTTATAATATGTAATATGCGAAAATACCATATTCTAAGTTACCATATTCTAAGTTATATAATAATTTAACATATATAATATATTAAATTATTATATAAACTACTACTTTATTATTGATGTCAAGAAGAACATACCCTGTTCCAAATAAAAATTTATCAAGTAGTGATTATATACAAAATAAACGCGCAAAACAGCTTTTTTCAGGGACATCAAATTTAGCAAAAACAATAGAACAGCAAAATGGTAACTTTCCTCTATTAACACCACAAGGTAAACTAAAGCCATACCAAGGAACATATGGTTTATCTGGTAGGTCGGTAGGAGTTAATAAAAGTTATTGCTTGAATACGAGTCATAGTTATAGAGATTTATTGGCTATAACAAAGGGGAAATATTTAATAACGCCTCCAAATATATCAAACGCGAATCAAATAGAGTTAAAAGATGTATCAGATGCAAAAAAATTATATAATGGAGTATACTATAATTATAGTTATGAGAATAACAATTTAGTAGCTTATATGTATCCAGGATATCCTGATCCATTGGCGAGTTATGTTGCAAATAAAATACAATATGCCCCTTCAACTGATGCAAATGAAAGAATAATAGTTGATCCGTCGTATACGATTACATATTCGTCGCAATCGTGTATATTACAATCTTCTTTTAGTAAAAATATTAGAATTAATAATGATGCCGAATCAAAATACTCGTTCAATAGAACTATAAATTTAGATTTACTTGCGGGATTTCAATATCCTATTAAGTTTGAACTTGCTTACGATACAGGTGATTGTATTGATTCAAACAATGATATACAAACGAAATATGCATATCCCGAGCCTCCTTTCTACCCTGAATCTAGAGTATTCGCTGTTGCTGGTGGAGTAGGGACCAATAAATCTATTTTAGCATGGACCGAGGATGGTGCAATTTGGAATCCATCTACTAATGGAAATGATATTTTTAAATCACAGGTAAGTGGTATAAAATATAATACAAACGCTATATGGTTAGCAGTTGGTGGAAATTCGACCGACCCAAGTGGAAATGTTATAGCATATTCCATTGATGGTATGAGTTGGACTAAATCATTTTCATCAAATCCCGCTAAAAATGCAAATAATCTTCTTATAAGTGGAAGAGGCGTTGAATGGGTCAGTTCTATTAGTAAATGGATAGTTGTTGGACAGCCGAAAACTGGTGGAGTATTTATATCTAACCCAAGTATTATTTTATCTTCTTCTCCAAGTAGTGTTAATGACTGGAATATAGCATCCTCGACAGATCCAACTTTAAATAATCCATTTGGCGTAAATGGTATTGGAATTGCACTGGCAACAAATAATGCTGCCGACCAAGTAAATAGAATTATACTAGCAGTAGGAACTGGTGCAAAGCTAGATGCGTCGCCAATTAACATAGTAAAATCTTCTGATGGTGTAAGTTGGACTTTTGTTAGTTTTCCGTATTATAGTAATAGTAATCCTCCTTATAGTGTTATTTATGGAGCATCAACAACATCAACGCCGAAATGGTTAGTTGGTGGGGCATCAGGAGGTTCCCCCCCCGGATCCCCGATATATTATTCTACGGATACTATTAACTGGAGTCCAGGAATGCCAATAATTGGTTCAGATGGTTACAATTCTGGCATATGTTATAATATGGCATATGCGCCAGGTGACGACCCAAATCTATGGGTATCATCAGCAAATTATGTTGCCGTTGGAACAAATCTATTTGGGTTATCAAACATAGTTTATTCTTATGATGGAATACATTGGAGTCCTAGTAATTCAGGATCTTATTTTCAACCTAGAAGTATTTCATCGATAAATTTAATTTATATTATACTTTGGTATGTTGTTGGCAATGCAGATGGTAATGATGTAGCAGGATTTTCTATAGATGGTATTAATTGGGATATTTCTCCAAACGCCAATGGTATATTTGTAAATGGTGCATCGAGTATAAGTACTATAAACTTATTAGATTTAAGTTTTTATGAATAATAGTAAATAATTCTTAGTGAATAATTCTTAGTAAATAATTATTAGTGAATAATTATAATATATAGTATAATTTTATTGTTATACTATATAACTAAAAACTTGAACATAAAATCACGCTATGGTTGGTTCAGGTGTTATTCTGGTAGCCTTGCACAAAAATAAGGTATATTATTTATTTGGAAAAGAGGGTTCAATGGAGCGCGATAAAAAATGCCATTGGGGTGATTTCGGGGGTGGTGCAAAAACAGGTGAAGACTTATTAGACACGACAACGCGAGAAGGTGCGGAAGAATTAAACGGGTTTTTCGGTTCAAAGCATGATTTTGAAAAGTATATATTAAAAAATAAGGTGGATGAGATAGCATATGATAAACGTTATACATATTTAGTGCGTGCAGACTATGACGAGAAGTTGCCGTATTATTTTAATAATAATTACAAATTCATTTGCGAATATTTGAAGGGGCATGTGCAACATCCGACAAATGGTTTATTTGAGAAAAGTGAGATACGCTGGTTTACTATTGACGAGTTGAAACGCGAGAGAAATATATTTCGCGACTATTTTCGCAACATAATAGATATCGTTATTTATAATCACCCCAAAACGCTTTCGAAACTTAAGCGAGGTGCCAGTGTATCGAAAAAGATACACGGGGTAGCATCAACACGTTCAAGGTTTTCGACATCGGATTTAATGAAGTGTGCACGTATTCGCAAACATTCGTCGTCGCGTCGTAGGACACATCGAAGACGCAGGTAGGTAGGTAGTATATGCAAAAACTATTATATAATAATATAGTATAACATGATGACTTCAATGTCGGTATCAAAACCTGATCATAGATGCCCCAACGACGATCCGTATTTTACGCGAACGTTGTATCGTATTGGTTTATTGAAAAAGGGAATGAAATCAAGAGAACTAGTGGAGCGTCGCAAACAAGTTTACTATTCGGTGTGTATTATATTTCGCACCTCGCTGATATCAATAGTATACTACTTGAGAAATGCACTGGTGGTGCAATTTTTAGTATTGCTTGGCGCAATAGTAGGTATTGTAAATTTAGGAAAACGCATGGATGGTAATCAGTGGTGGTCCAAGAAATTCCAATTTATAATGTCGATAGTTGTTGCTGGTCTTGTAATTCTTACTTTTTTTAAGAAGGTGAAAGCGTGGACGATTCCCGCGGCGATGTTGTTCAGCTTGGTGGGCGGGATTCTTCAATCCTTTGTTGTAGGGTTTTGCTGAGTTGTGAGACGAGAGAAACGAGAGAAACGAGAGAAACGCTAAAATTGAAGAGATAAATCGAATCATATGAATATGGTAACAAACAAATTCATATTATTTATTTGCATCAGATTTACGCAGCGAAATACATCAAAAACAACATGGTCGCAATCCCAAGAAAAAGAGAATTATTCATTTCACGGATTGAAATATTGACAACACGATTTTCAAATTATGGTGTGAAAGAGAACCAGCTTTGGCGTGACGATAACGGACTAGACTCGTCGTGTGTATATGGCACACCGGTCATGATAACCCATCGTGTCATGGATGACGCATACGCATTCGTCATCGAGATGAACAATGATAAGAACAAAATCGAAGGAGTTGGACTTATCAAGAATAAATTATGTGAACAACGATATCGAAGAATACATTCTGAGCCGAATTTAAATCGGTATTCATATCAAGGTGAGTATAGGGTAGACGTTTCGCAAATTGGGGATAATACAGAAGATCAGTATTATAAAAAGTTGATTCGTGCATTGGAGGTGTTGTTGTTTAAAGGGAAACGACACTCGAAGCGAAGTATAGGAATTTCGCGAATACCGAATTGGATAAAATATAATCGGTTTGACTATGATTTTGGAAAAGCGTTATTTGAAATGTTTGAAAAGTATGCTAATTTAAATATAGAAATAGAAATATAGAATCCAAAATAAATATAGATATAATTATTAAATAGTATATTATTATATTAGTTATGGGAGATAATAGCACACCTGATAAAAAAATAATACAAAAGTTAAAGGATGTTGATAAATATTCAGTTGATGAGTTAACAGAGTTGCTTGGACTTTCACTAGAGCCTAATTTTTATACGATAGATGACATTCAAGATAATTTTAATATATTAAAATCAAAGTATCCAAAACTTGCCCGAATTGGTGGATTTTTAGAAAAAGCTGAAAAGCGACTTATAGATGAAATTGATATGAATCCAAATCCGGAGCTACCGACGAACAAAGAACCACCGGAGATGGACGAGTGGTATACACATCAGTATTTAAAACAGGATAATTTTTTACAAAATGCGCGTATAACGGATAGAGAACATAAAGTAAAATTTTTTGATGATAAAAACGGGAGTCATGAAACCATGAAACGTGAACAACTCGGTATTTTAAACTCGCATCCTCTTCCAATCGCACAAGATACGTTGAACCCTACGCTAAAAAATGTTACACAGCGTATTTTAGTGATTGACAGCCAGTATCGTCAAAATATAACTGCATTATCATCATCAACCGATTTTACACTTGATTTATCAGATATATTAACAAATACGCTGACGCTTAAGTTATATTCATTTCAGATTCCTTATTCTTGGTATACTATTGACTCGACGCTAGGCACATCGTGTTTTTGGATAGTTCATAGTGGAACAACCTATCCCATATTTATTCAAGATGGTAACTATAATATGCAAAGTTTGATAAACGCTATTCAATTTCAATTGGATACTACATTAAATAATGTTGCTTCTCCATTCATGGGGAACCATTTTAATATTTCATATAGTCCGACAAGTGGCAAGTCTTGTTTTTTCTTCGCAACACAATTTCCGCCAATAAGCGTTGAAGTTCTTTTTTATGATAGCGAGTTTTATAGTAGTTGCGGTGTAAAATGTGGATCTTCAATGAAATTAAACAATAATTTAGGATGGGTGCTTGGATTTCGCCCGTTAGATGATAAAACTATACCTGTGCATTTCTCAATTATCGTGGATTCTACAAATAACTATAACATTCCTATAACTTCTGCGCCTTATAATTTAACTAATGCATTTTTTTCCGAAGGGCCGATAGATGCATATGGGACAAAGTATTTGACATTGGTGATAGACGACTTTAATCAGAATCATTTGAATAGTAGTTTAGTAAATATAACTGATATTGACACGACGCTAAGTTTGCCAGACTATTTTAATACAGACATACCAAATGTTTGTGCTCCTGACCCAGAACTAAACAATACGATTTCCCCATTTTATGTGCAGAGTACGCCAAGGACGTTAACACAAGCGCAGCTATATTCAATAAATCAAATATTAGAAAATAGAAAAACAACATATAAGACACGTATCACAGGGCCAACTACGACAAACGTTTTGGGAATTATACCAATAAAAAAACAAGGACTAACTTCTGGAGATATGATGGTCGATTTAGGTAGTAGTTTGGCGTATAATACGCGATCATACTTTGGTCCTGTAAATATAACACGTATGCGTGTAGCGTTGCAAGATGATATGGGAAGAGTAGTAAATTTACATGGGGGAAATTGGTCTGTGTCAATATTAGTAGAGTCATTGTATCAGTATTAGACATTACTAATATTATTTTCATAATATTCTTAAAACTATTTTGTAATATTTTAGAATATATCAATACTGAATTATGAATTATCATTTACGTGTTTCTCTCGTTTCTCTCCTTTCTCTTGTTTATCATCTTCGTCTAGAAGCATAATAGCCATGGCGGCATAGTTGTGTAAGTCGATTAAAGTATCACGTATTCTCTCATCATCTACAAATGTAATGCTATTTTTAGTAATCGATAGTGAACGTTGAATTTTATCTTCAATTCTCATGAGAACACCGATAGTGCCAAACTTTGCAAAAGCGTCCCCATAGTCTGCATTCTTTTTTTTAAATAATTCTAGTGCTGATTTTTGCACGTGTATCATTTGAGATACACGTTTATTATTTATTGTGTCTTCCATATTATGTATAATATATATTGTATATTTTAAATAATATATTCCAGGTATAATATAAGTAACATTGAAATATAATGAATAATTTTTTACGATACCTTTTATCGTTTATTATAGGATTAATTGGGGGAACAACATTTATTTATATAGGTGTTGGAACTACGATAATGATTCCTTTAATAATGATTTTAGGTCTTATAGAAGATTTTAAAAAAATTATTGGAACAATTATTATACCAGTTATATCACCGGTAACTATATTTCCCTTATACGAATTTTATAAACGTAATCTTTTAGATATAAAGGTTGGATTATTTTTAGGAATGGGGTATTTTATAGGTAGTTATGTTTCATCAAAATACTTTTTGGATGTTTTTAATAAAGAAACACTTTGTTTAATATATGGAATATTTTCGATTATTGCCGGTTGTATATTCATAAAAAAATCAAAAATAATAAATTTGTAGTGATTACTATATGACATAATATATATATATATATATATTATACACGATATAATGGATTTTGTATTATATAATAAAAAACGTCTAGCTAGACCATCTCCCGCACAAATATTAATTATAAAGCAACGTGAGAAATATTTACAAATGCAATTATTATCAAAAAATAAAACAGATCAAACTAATAAACATGATGATAGTAAAAATGAAATAGTAGTAGAACATGAAAAAGATGTAATAGTTTACGAACTAGGAGTAGAAGCAGAATTAGAATCTCTAGAAATACCCGAGCCAAAATTAGAAGAACCAGTGATTCAAGAACTATCCGAGCCGTATGATGAACAAGAAGATGAAGATGAAGAAACGAGAGAAACGAGAGAAACGAGAGAAATGAGTGAAATAAAAGAAAAATAGAAACCCCCCAAAAGGGTAAAATTTGCAGAAGATAAAAGTAAATAAATAAAAATTATATATTGTAAAGTGTGAACCACAATATATAATTCAAAATAGAATACATAGATATTACTTATTTTCAGGTTTAACCTGAATTACATTTTTAGTCAATGTTTTATTTATTTTAGGTTGCTGAGGTTGATCAGGTATTTGAACAATGGGTTGCGCGATATGTTGCGCAACGGAATGCGGAGGGGTTTGCAGTAATATATTCATAGGAGAAACACTATTGTTTTCTGGTGCAGATAAATTTGTCTTGTCGCATGTTCGTTTATGAACAGAAAGAGCTAGAGGATTTTTTCCAATAAAATTACATTTTTCACAAATAAATTTTCCAGAAGTGATGTAACCAAATCTGGATGATAACATTTTTTCAAGACAAGGAAGTTGAAGATCTTCAATATTTTTAATCATTTTTTGAGAAAATTCTTTTACCATTTTCAGTTGAGTTAATTTTTGTTCAACAAATAGTTGATATTCTCTATTTATTTCTTCAAGAGTATCTTTACTTATAGGATAATCATCGGTTAAAGTGATTTCATCTAACTTAGTTTTAAAAGAATCAATAATATCGATAGCTATTTTAATAATTTCTGGGTCATAATTTACATTATGGATATATAGTAAAACATTTCTATTATGAATATTAATCTCAAAATTGTCTTTATTAACTATCCCTCCCTCTTGAGAAAGAAATAGTCCAGAACAATTTTGTATATCTATATCGTGAATAAATTTTTTAACCTGGTCTGATGTCACTTGACGAGACTCATAACATTTATTCTCAACTAGAATACGCTGTTTATCTTTTCGATGAATCATAATATCTCCCGATTCTTTTTGAGAACCTACGTATTCAACCTCCGCGGATGGAAACAAACCCCTCAAAATATTCAAAACAATATTCTCAGATATTTTCCCCTTTGAACTAGAATTTTCCATCCTTTTGAGAAAATCTTTTACTTCAGATTGAAGCGCAGTTTGTGATGAAGATATAGAGGAGAATTGTGAAAATGTAGCGTCTTTGTTTGAGTCAACCATTTTTCTTGTCGTGTCAATAACGTTAGAAAACTTTGAGTCAATCGTTTTAATAAAGTCATCCAGAGATGATTGTGACAATGGTTCGCCATCACTTTTTGATGTTTTATTTATTTCATCCGTAATAGAAGAGCAGAATGATTTAATATTATCATTAATCTGTCTAGAAAGGTTATCATTATTCTTTGGAACAAGTTCTGTTAATAACAATTGTGTCTTATCTAATATGCTGCCATTCGATTCTTTAATCAGGGGAGCGATCTTATCCGCAATATTCGACGACAAAATCATTTTCAAGTCATCAATATATTCTTTCTTAAACTCTGTAAGCTTTAAAAATAGTAGCTTACCATATTCGCTCTGTTGATTTGTAAGTTGTGATTGAATATTTGCAAGACTATTCAAAATTTGGGATGTAATGTTACTATTATTTACAGGATTAGTTGTCTGCATAATAGATGCAATAATATCCGTAAACATAATATTCATTTTTTCAAAATCTATTTCAGGGTGTTCATGATAAAAAGCCCAAACCTTCGCACTGGTACACGTAAGAGATGTATTCACAGATGATGCCATTTGTGTTATGTATTTATTTATCAAAATATCTTTAAGCTGTTTCGTAGTTTAATATTCTACTAGAATGTCAATCTACAAAATCATTTTATACTTTTCTAGTTTACGTTTCTATTAGAAAGTTAATCTAG
>Ga0208718_1000158_pt1 | contig 12248 bp, 7 predicted proteins | sample LakMenE29Apr09ns_FD_150743 | JGI IMG/M metagenome (GOLD analysis project Ga0208718, IMG submission 150743) | Freshwater microbial communities from Lake Mendota, WI - 29APR2009 deep hole epilimnion ns (SPAdes) | ecosystem: Environmental > Aquatic > Freshwater > Lake > Epilimnion/Euphotic zone ...
TAGGTGCCGAACAAAGTGACGACGACCAGATAGGCGGCGAGCCGGTTCAGGACGACGGTGAGTCGGTATACCAAGCCACCACCGTGTTTCCCAACGCCTCATTCGACAAGTCGTCGCTCGATATACTACGTCTGGACCCGTTGTGGATATCTGATAAACCGGCGAGCAAACAGTACATCGCGCCCGATGTGTATGTATGGATGGAAGCCGTATACAACTACAGGGGCCCCGCGGCAACAATGCGGTCTTTGCAGCGCGCGTCTGTGGATTGTGTTGCAAATAGTGCACGCACGCTTATCAAACCAGCCATGTGCGGACCCGAACAGCCAGAGTTGACGTTTGACGAGGTGGCTGCACACATTTTCGAGAACGCGCAAGCGATTCCTGGGTGTGACTTGCGTCACCCGCACTTTCGCGCAACCCTCGAGTCTTGTTTCAAAACAATTATGCAACACAAGCTGGAAGCCCGTCTACGTGTAACAAATACAGACACCGAAGTGTTTGCAGTGTTCGAAGAGCTGTACACGCAGTTTGTTGACAGTATCAAAAATTGCACCTTGTGGAAGTTGAAGCACAGCACAAATCGTTGCGTGCCTAAATCAGAAGAGGATGTTTTTCTGTTGAAACGTTTGATTAAACAAGTAGCCCACAAGTATAAAGTTGAACTGGAGCGAAAAGTTGACGCCGATAAGAAAAGAGAAGACAACATACTACTGCATCTGACGCCGTACGTACAGCTGTTGAAAATAGTGCTACAAGACATTTTCAAAAACGGTATACCGGCGCTAGCAAGTGTTGCCAAAAAAGATAAGGCGGCGTATCGAGACAACATACGGCAACTATTTGTACTACCTGTACCCACGGATGAAGCCGGCGAACCTCTTCAGGGCGGCGCCGGGGAAGAAGGAGATGACCAGAAAGATGACCAAGACAATTCAGCAAATGAATCGCAAGCAAACGTAATTACACAGCTGGATCAGGTGGTGGATGACAATTTGGTTCCTGGGACGACGATCCAAAGCCCCCTCCCTGTTTGGAACACGTTTGACATCCGCATCAGCGACATCAAGACGAGAAGTTTTGTCACCAAAATAATGCCTGTTTTTCAGTTACGCGACTCCAAAACCATCTACCAGTATCTGGACCAGCAAGGGTTAGTCAATCCCACACTGAAAGCGAAACTAAACAATGACATCAAGAAAATGGTGCGCACCACGACGCAGATTGACCGGAAACTGTCCCTGGTGAAACAAGAAATCAACAAATACATACGCCTCCGCCAGCCAGAGCTGTGTCAACAACCACAAGGCTTAATCCTGGAGATTGTCAGGGACTACTTAAACTCGAATCCAAAAACAACCGTTGAGCACGACAACCAAACCATTGACCAGCTGATAGTTAGTACATGCACCACACTAAACCAGGTCCGTCAGGAAAAAGCGAACGAAGCCGAAAAGCGCGAAAATATTCGGCAAGACAAACTACAGGAAGCACAAAAGCTTAAAAACGAAGCGGTTGCTGTGAGACTCCAAGCACAAGAAGAGCGCGCTGCACGCAAACTCCAAGCACAAGAAGAACGAGAGATAAACAAACGGGCACGCGAGCTGCGCCAGCAACAAACACAGCGGGACCAGCAAGCAAAGATTCAGAAGAAGGAGATTGTCAGAGCTGTTACATCGTTTATTGGGCAGGATCTAGACGTCACAGTGGAAGATGTATTACGTCATCTCCAAGACGACTTGTTGTTTGATGTTAGCGGCAAAGAGGAGATGATCCAGGAGATTGTTGAAGCGCGGACAAAGAAGAATCAAAAACAACAAGGAAAGGTCAGCAAAGCCGCCAAGGTCCAAAATAAGGAGATTGTTGAAGCGATCAAAGTGTACATGGGATGGGATACGGATGTGCCCGTCGAAGATGTTGTACGCCACCTCAAAGACGACTGGTTGTTTGATGTTAGCGACAAAGAGTGGTTAATCGAACAGAAGGTGCGAGAAATCAACGACGCAAATCGCGTCGCGCGTGAAAACGCGTCACAAAGTCAGGAACCAACATCAAGTCCTTCCGCCGATGCGGTTGACGTATCTGCCGGCGATGAAACACAGAGTGCAACGCCGCCGTCGTTGCCGAGTGCCGAGCAGGATGGGCCATCAAAGAACACCAAACCCCAAACATCCTTCCTTGAGAAGTTGGAGCAATTCGGGCAGCGACTTACCAAGAAGAGCAGTTCTCCAGATGCGTCAGTGGCTGCTGAAGCGGGTGGTAAAAAGTCAGCCGGCGCTCAAGTATATATCATGGACATGACAACGGGGAAATTATCAGCTGACACTTCTGCTGCTGACTCGGGCTTTGACATACGGCGGTCAACACGTCGACCAAGCAGGTATCTTATTAACAAAAAATTTAAGGCGCAAAACAAGGTGGCGTTACTACCTGAAATGGCGGAAACCATCAACAAAACACCGGACGCAGAAGATCCCGAGATTGAACAACCATGCTACGCCACGTGGGACACCGTCAACGCAAACCCCGCCTTTGACTTCATCCGGTGTGGATCGGAGAATGTGCCCGTAAACATGTCCGATCCCGTTGCGTTTTTCACCTATCTTCAAAAAAGAACAGCGCCAGCAACGCCCCAGCCGTTTGACATTACCCTCGGCAAGAAACAAACCAAAGTTGTAGCCATCGGCGATCTCCATGGCGACATCGACGCGTTTCTGCGTACTCTATGGTATGCTGGTCTAATCAACGGCGGCGGCTGCTGGATCGGCGGGACAACCACCGTGGTACAACTGGGCGATCAGATCGATCGAGTGCGACCAAATGGGCCGCGATACAACGTACCCAACCGATACCCAGAAATAGAGGTGTTATGGTACACCGAACTTCTAAAAATCCAGGCGGTAGCTGCAGGTGGCGAGGTCTACTCCCTCCTCGGAAACCACGAAATGTATTCTACCATCTTTGATAGCTCTCAAGCAGACTACTTTTACAGACAGTACGCTAGTGCGAGTGATTTGACTGCGTACACCACAGAAAACACCCAAACATTTACCGCAGAAAACACCCAAGCATTTAAAGCACCCAACGACGAGGTGGATGACAACGACGAGGTGGATGACAACACGCTGGCGAATCGCCACTCCATGTTCATTGGGGGTCACGGATTATTAGCCACCAAACTGTTTGCATCCCGTGGTCTTGTCGTAAAAATCGGAAACATTATCTTTTCGCATGCGGATGTTGGAGCAACACAAGAAGACCAATTCGGCGGGATTGAAAACATTAAGAAGTTAAATGCAATGGCCCACACGTATTTGGCAACGGGACAGGGCGACGAGAACGCGTTGCTAGCAATCGGGGTTACGCCGGATAGGCACGACTTACACCCGGTATGGAATCGCCAGCTGTGCGCGAAAAAGAACTGCGAGCTTTTGCCCACGACAAACAACTTTGTGTATGTGTCGGCGCACACGCCTCAGAAAAAGAAAATTGAGCCCACATGTAACCAGCGAGTCTGGTGCATCGACACGGAACGGTCGGCCGCTTTTGGGGAGGATAACGACGATACGAGGGCGCAATCGTTAGAGATTGTGTTTAAAAACCAAACGCCCAAAGCCTTCCGGGTTTTGGGCGCTGGAAACATTGCATTGCCTGCTTAATAAATATGTTTTTTTGTATTGTTTTATTTTATTCGCATCAGGGTTACGTAGGTTGTAAAAAACGGTAAAAATATAGGACTACTTGTGCCGGATAAGACACGTCTTATGTTGGCGTCGTAATCGTGCACCCAGAACAAACAGTAGTCTTCGTAGTACTCTTTATCCACCTCTCCACATTGTCTCTCCACTTTTTCCACCAGCGCGTCAAAACCGTCCAACGGGTAATTGTTTTTGAGAGTCCACTTCAGCACGGCGGGTAAGATGCCACAGATGAACGGATCGTGAAGCATTTGAGCAGGCATATTGCAGAACAGACACATCGTTACTATCACGAGATTTTGAAAAACACGAGATTTGGAAAATGAAGCATTCTTTTTTTTGTGATAGTGGTTTTTCCACTGGTTAACGGCTATGCTAATAAATAATAATAACAATAGAATAAACGATCCAGCGATGTATGCACCGTACAAAAACACGTTTGAAGCGCAGCTGCGATGCAGTCAGTCGGGTGACCCCTGCAGCTCCAACCAGCAATGCCGCCCGAACTGTGAACAACCTGAGCGCCACAATCCAATGTTTTGTCTGGGCTCGCCGTACCTGAAAGAGCGAAACATGGGAACGTGTTACCAACGGTGGGCGCGTCAGGGCGATGCGTGCGTCGTCGGTCAGTACCCCCACTGCCAAACGCACAACGGTGTACCGCTGTACTGTCAGCAAACACTGGATGTCGACTCGCGGCCCAACAGCGCACCCACGTTCGCGGCGCCGTACGTCGGTGAAGGATTTTGCATGCCACGTCCACAGCGGTAGCGTCACATCAACAAAAATTTATTTATTATGGACAGACGCTACCACGGCACCACAAACATGTAACCATAAGTAGTGTCCATCAATACGAATAAACAAAATGCTATCTTCACTATTTGGATTTTTGAAACAAAGTTTGTGGGGGAGTACGCCGTTGAAAGTTTTCGATCCATGTGCCGAAGCGCACGCGCGCGCACTCGCACAAACACCGCCTGGGAGTCCAACAGCAAAGTCGACTACGCACTCGCCAAAAGTCGACGAGATCATTTACGTCCTCGCCCTTGAGAACAACAAGTACTATGTGGGGAAAACATGCAACCTCGCCCGACGCCTCGACGAACATAACAATGGCAACGGGGCGGCGTGGACCAAGCTGTATAAACCTATGAAATGTTTGGTCACGCATGTCAGCAGCTCCAGGTTCGACGAGAGCGCGGTGACCAAAGAGTGGATGCTCACCAAGGGCATCGACAACGTGCGCGGCGGTGCGTACAGCCAAGTGCATCTGTCCAAGACCACACAGAGCTGTCTGCTGCAAGAACTGTGGGACGCAGAGGACAAATGTAGAAAGTGTGGCTCGAGTAGTCATTTCGCCGCGTTGTGCAACGCAAAGGGGGGAGTCGGCGGGGGCGATGACGTGGAAGCGCGGCCCGTGAAACGAGCAAGGTACGGGAAAAAGTGGACGCCGGAAGAGGAGGCGGAAATATTGCACCAGATTACAGAGAATGTGTCGCTGGACCAAATCGCGCTGGAACACGATCGGTCTGCTGGCGGCATTCAATGGCGTCTGCGTAAAATTGGCATTGATATCATGGAAAACGAAAAGATAACAGCGGAGGAGGCGGCGGAGCGCGTTCGACTACCTGTGGCAATGCTGCTGACGAACAAGTATAGACGCCAGTCTAAATAAGCTACATTATATATAGTACCTAATTTTAAAACGTACAAATATACCAGCGCGGCACCCGTTTTAATTCAGTACTGCAGGGGCGGTCCCCAATTCGCTTCAAATGAGTGCGGTGAACTTTGAAATAATCCCGCCTCAATTATCAAGCTACTGGGCGGCCAAACTCAAACCGTAACGATGTCACAAGCAGACATCGTGGTCAAAAGCCGCACTTATTATGGCGTGTACCGAGTTTTCGGGCTCGCAACGAGCGCAAATGCGAGCGTAAGCGTTGCAAACATATCTGCAAACATTCTTTTTTACTACTTAAAATGAGGTACTACCAGCATAGGACGTGGTATTATTTTTGATCTTTAAATCGATAACATCTACGATTTCCACACTGGTAATAAAACAAGTTGTGTTTACAGCCGCCGCATTCAAACGAAACGCGGCTTTCGTGACGCTGTAAACAACCCGGTCCGCACAGGTCTGGATGCGTGAGTGAACTTTGCGCCTCGGTATTCACATCTCCTACTTGCGTGGCCGCTTGCTTCTGTGTGTGTATGAGTTGTACGGCCACTCGTTCCTGCGCGTCTTTTGCCTGTTGCGTCGCCTGATATGCCAGGTCGACGGCAGCTTGTTCGGCCGCGTAACGGACACAACAAGACGGACACCTTGCAGTTTCAATCCACGGACAACTAACGCCGACTTTCATCCGGTATTTATCGGTGCTTGTAAGTGCGAGCTGCCGCAGCTGGTCCCCGTACATTCGATTAAAGCCATTTAGATTTCGGTCCGTGATGACGTACGGATACGGAAGGTCTTGGTCACAGTCACAACACTCTAGCACGAGTTCGCGGTGGTCGCGCTGAGCCGCCCGCGCAGCCGCCCCGTAGTAATCCACACACTGTCCGTTTGGCGTGTAACCTTCTACGCACGCAACGGCTTGGCCAGGATAATGCCGAAAAAAAAACGATTGCACTTTATGTACCAGGACCAGCCACTGGCTGCATGAATCACACTTGTAATTTTTGTTTCCGGCTATTGCGGACCCCGCCGAAACGTAGTAGCCATTCTCGTCGAGAGCGTATTTTACCTCGCGCGTGTTCGTTTTGTGTTCTCGGGCGACTCTGGTCATGGTAAAAAAAAATGACAATTTTGAAACAAATAAAAAAACCCAGCTTAAAAAAAAGTGAAAACTTTACAAATCTTTATTTGGATTTTATCGGTGTCGTATAATATAATTTTCTTAAATCTTGGTAGTCGGTACAGTGCACCACAAAAAAATATATCAGAATGCATTATGAGGAAGATAACTCAATGGAGGAAGATATAGACATGTACAATCGTTTAATAGACGAACAAAATGAAGAGCAACCCGAAACCCGAACCAGAACCCGAAACCGGATTTGAAACAAGGCCACTTTCCGCACGAGGGCCACCACGTCGACTTAGACGGTGTCGTAGTAGACGTACTTCTTCATACGCCGCCGTCGACGCCGATCCTTGATCACGAGGTCGATGTGATTTGAGACTTTACCACCGTTGTTTCGCATCAGACCTTGTTATCGGTCGCCGACGAGATCTCACAGCGATGGATCGCGTGGCCCTACCAGTTCACTGTGGACTCGCTCGTGCCGTGTGCGTATAAGCTGTACTGCCGGGAGTTCAACATCAACGACAACCCGGTTGTTGTGCTGGACGCGGAAGTGGAAACGCGCGAGCGAGATTACACACTTTTTGTCCGTCAAAAGCTACTTTTTTACGTTTTACTGTAAAATTTCACGTCGCCACCGCCAACAATTATCACGCGCGTACCTCCAAATACCTATTATTTTTTTTTCGTTTTTTGTGTCTTCATTAATAAAAACCAAAATTAGTATTGTGGTACTACTTAGTACTCCATTAACCAAATGAAATGTAAATGCAGCGCGATCACAAAGTTGAACGCCAAGTGTAAAAACTGGACACGCATGAATCACATTTTATGTCGTAAACATAGCAAACAGCAGCATATGTTTTCGCTTGTGCAGGCGTCCAGACTGGCAGTGACAACCGACACGCTAATGAGCGATGTGGTGCACGCAAACTTTCGTCTGGTGCGGCTGGTGCGCCGGTCAGCGGATAAATACAACACAGCAGAGGACGAAGTGAACGACGCGCTCGTCTGCGACGACCAAGATATCCGCACGCTAGGAAAGCTGTTGGTGCAGCTGAAAACCAGCTTGCGCAACGACGACGAGAAGCTGTCCAACTCCGTGTTCCTCGTGCTCGGCATGTTGATTTTTTTCGCCAGCTTCAAATTTGAGCAAACGGGCGTGGATGTAAGTGTCGGCGACGTGTACGACACGCTCGACTACGCAGAAACCCCAAATGTGTCGAGGCGCCGCTTTATCGTCCTTTTTTTCAAGTACGGCACCGCGAATGTGGGGATCGTGCGGAACTCCGGCAGTGATGAGACGCAGACTTTGTTGCCCGCCATGGCGTTTACGTCGTTCACGCCGAACCCGGTATGCGAGCCCATCCAGACACAGACCCCGACACTCGTGCCTGCAATCGTCAGTCCTGCGATAGTAGCGTGACAAACTCATAACGTTTTTAGTACAATAAAAAAAAAGTGATACAGGACAAGGCCTCACCGGGATTTGAACCCGGATCGCTTGATTCAAAGTCAAACGTGATGACCACTTACACTATGGGGCCAACACCATTTATTGTAGATTTGATACTTCATACGTGGCGCCGTCACATCCGCTAAGTTCTAGACAATTTTTTGTTGTCAAAATCTGTCGACGTGTCCCGTCCTTGATTTTTGCCTGCGGGCGCGCTGCAAGGCGGAGCGGCTGAGTTCGCGGTATGTTTTCGGTGTGCGCCTGTTGACTCGCACCGACGGCCTGTACACATCACTTTTGTAGCGATATCCGACTTCGCCTCTTTGGTTGACCCACTTTTCTTTGAACCACCGCGAAAGGCTGCCTTCGCGTCTTTGTCCAATGTACGGCGATCTGGAAGACCCGTATTTTTTACCGAAATCTTTTTTGTAAGCCTTTACCATCATGCCGCTTCTATAAGCGCTGTGTGTCGGGTTTTGGTTGTAAATTCGCGCTTTAACCTGTTGGTAAAGTGCGCGGTCAGTGGGGTGGGGAGGGTGAGTCCGGGACCGCGTCAGAGTCTTCGACTTTGCCATTTGTTTAATGTCGTTTATTTTATTTTTTTGTTGAATTGGTTGTTAAAGTGTAATACCAGTTATGTAATACAAGCTTGGAACGGTTTGGAGACGACTCAGTAGCGGAGAATAAGAAGTTAAATAATGTAATGTTTATTAGGATTAGGATTAGAATGTAGATTTATTGATGTGCACTAGCAAGGAACACTCGCTCCTCGTCCGTGTTTTTGGTGATGAACCAGTGTATAAACACTCGTCGCATCTGTCCGATCCTGTAGACGCGAGCAACGGCCTGTTTTATAGAGTGCGTCTGCGTCGACGGGCTGCCTCCCACGAGCGCGTGGGCAAAGATGACATGGTTAGCGTCGGTGAGGTTGAGCCCCGTGGTACTAATGTCCATCGAGAGCAGCAGCACATCCACTTCTCCCGTTTTAAGTTTCTGGACGGCTGCGTTGCGAGTGCCGGTGTTGCCCATAATGGCAACAACCTTAAGACCACCGGTAGAGAGAATGGCGCGCAGCGTCCGCAACAAATCGGTCCACTGCACAAACATGATGGCGCGCTCCCCGCTCTCCTTGATGCGTCGTAGCAGCTCGACGATGGCAGCCAGCTTGCTACCGTACTTTTCCGCGTCCGACACAGACTTGGCTTCCGGCACCACCACTGCACGCGCCTCCGGCTCATCCACCTTCTGGATCCAGTCGCGTTGCCGCAGCTGCACCTTACACAACGGACAGGGAGTGACACTTTTTTGGTGGGTGTAAGTAAGCGTGCACTCCTTACAGAACCAGTGGCCACACTGGGTGATAACGTCTGTAGTGTTCACAAAGCAAATGGGACAGATGCGCTGGTCTGCGGCCATCTCAATCTGATCCTGGAAAAACGTACACTGTTTAACCAAGCTATGCATTCGGTCCTTGAGCTGGGCGAACTTGCGCTCGTTGACTTTTATGCGGCGCTTGATCACGCGGACAATGCTGCTGTCGTCTGTGTTTTCCTCTGCCGGCGGTTCTTGATCTAGATCTAGATCTAGATCTAGTTCTTGCTCTACGGACTGCTCCGGAGCCGCGTCTTGATCTTGGTCCTTTTGCTCCTCCACGCCGTCGGTGCCCTGAATGTGCTCCAGTAGTTTTTTATCAACCGTGATGGTACGCTGCAACGTCTCCACTTCCGGCATATGTGACTTTATTTCAGACACCCGCCGCGTCACCATCATCCGGGAAAGCTCGTCGAACGTCATACAAACTTGGATTTCATCCGCGCGCACAGACATGTTGCCGTCCGAGCCGAACAGGGCCAACACGTTAAAACACGTGCACAGCTGGATGAGGCGCGGCAACCCCTCGTGACGGTACGTGTTGAGTATGTCGCGCTCGCGCGGCTGGATGTCCACCCAGTGGGTCTGCACCACAAACGGCTCCAGTTCGTGCACAAACGCACTGCGGCGGATGCAGTTGTTGAGCAGCATCGACGCATCCACATTCGGCAACTCGTCGTTGGCGACTTTGAGCATATTGTTCATCGTGGTCGACGAGGGTGTCGCGGTGATGCCCCAGTACACCTGCGCCTTGATTCCCTTGATGCTCCGCAGAGCAACGCCGGACACTACCGGGAACGCGTGCTGCTCGTCGAAAATAATACGTTTCCAGAAGAAGCCCCTGAAGATGACGGGGTCGGTCGCGTCACAGCCCCCCTCGCCCCTTGCTTTGCTCACGAGTCGGTTCATGACGTAAAAATCGCTCTGCTTACACGCCGTGGGGTACGCCTTGCCGCTCAGGAACTCCGCCGTGGTGAACACAATGTCGGCCGCCATGATTTTCTGGATCGTCGTGCTCGCATACTGTCGTTTGTTGTACACGCACAGGTGGTTCACGCCCGCATCCACGAACTTGGCCAGCTCCGCCACCCATTGCGCACACAGGTTCATCGGCACGATCACGAGCGTTGCTTGTACCGGAATGCTGGCGAGCGTTTCTTGCGCGGAGATCTCCTTGTGGGTGTTGACGCCTCCCTTCCCAATGTCGAGCCTGCCGCGAGTGGCGACGATCAGGGCCAGCACGACGGATGTTTTGCCGGAGCCCGTCTCATCCGCCAGAATACCACCACGGTATTTGATTTTTTGCAGCACCGACGACCGGTGCGTCAAGCCGATGCGCTCGAATGCGTCTTTGTGGATGATGAGGCACGATTCCAGCAGCACGACATACTCTGTACCCACCAGTGGCAGCCAGCGCGGCACGGAGATGAAGTTGCGGCCACTGGCCACGCGGTCTTCTAGTTGTTGCATCCACATGAGCGACTGGGTCTGGTGCAGCCGCAGCCCCAATTTCCAAACCGCCGGGTCCGGAGAACACAGGTCGTCGCAGTCCACAATTTCACGACTGTAATATTTCGTGGCGTGACCCACGCGTGTCTGTTCGTAGCGGTGCAGCTGTACCACGGATGAGGTGAACTGCGCCAACCCCGCGAACGGAGAGCCGGACGCCATCGCCGCCGAAAAGTTTTCCTTGTGCAGCAACACCGACCACGACACAATGGTGAACGCGTGCGTTATGTTTCTCAAATCACTCGTGAGTGCAGCAAGACTGTGGATGTCGTCGGTGCGCACGAGAATCTGGCACCGAACAATGGATTTGTCGCACACCGAAGACATGGCTTGAATATGGGCGAACTTGGTAGCCAGCGCCGAGTCCACGAACCTGATGTTCCGCATATGCAACACCGCGCCGTGGTGTTCAAAGGCAAAGTTGTGGATGATGTGCAACGAGTAGTTGATGGGCGCGCTATCCGGTTGCTTCGTGCACGTTGTGGTGGCGACGAGTATCCACTCGCGTGCATGTTCCACCATGTCCGCATTTAAAGTTTGAAACAAATTGATAAGGCCGATTCCGATACCGCTCCCGATGCCGCTCATGATGCTTTCCTTTTTTTTTGTAACAAGTGAGTAAGACAGTCCGTACATACAACGCAAAAATATATTTGTTACATGACATCTACTGGTAGTTGTACGTCGATTGGTAGTTGGGGCCGGACTCTGTCGTCGTAAAACTCTTTTGTCTATAATTTATTAAAACAAAGCTAGTTCGACCGTCAAATCTTGTGCCGTTGTGGCCGAGTTAAAGTACGTTTGTGCAACGGTGGTTGAATTGTTGTATGTTTGACTATAAGATGGATGCAAACGGGCTGCCACCAATTACACCTGTCCCGTCGTTCGCTGCATCCACGCGCGCCGCAATCCCAAATTGCGTTGGACCGGTTGCACCCGTGGTTCCGGTAGCGCCAAATTAAATAGCGCAGTTTTTAAACTTCTAGGCTTGTACATGTTTGTTTATGTAATCCCAGCTTGAAATTACGCAATAGATCGATACAACGGAATTCGATATTCAATATTGTTAAGCAAAATAGGCAAGTAGCTTTCAACGTTTCCCGGGGTTGCACCACCACCACCAGCAAACGCGGTTCCGTTTATGGCGATACCATTAAGCAACAACTGGTTGTCAGCCGTTGGCGTGGTGGAAACTTCAGGACTACCAAGTACGATGCACCTGCTAAAATTCCCGTTCATATCGATGCCACTACCGATCACAACGTTTCGACCTCCTAAAATAAGACCCGAACCGGCTTCGTGTCCAATAATGACATTGCTATTTCCAGAAGTTAAGTTGTTTCCAGCGTATGCTCCAAGTAACACATTGTTGGCTGCGGTGGTTACACCCCCCCCCCGCGT
>Ga0208718_1000159_pt1 | contig 12231 bp, 9 predicted proteins | sample LakMenE29Apr09ns_FD_150743 | JGI IMG/M metagenome (GOLD analysis project Ga0208718, IMG submission 150743) | Freshwater microbial communities from Lake Mendota, WI - 29APR2009 deep hole epilimnion ns (SPAdes) | ecosystem: Environmental > Aquatic > Freshwater > Lake > Epilimnion/Euphotic zone ...
CCCCCATTTTATAATTATCAAGCAGACGAAGCTGTAAATTACGGTGGAATTGGAGGAGTAATTGGCCATGAAATTTCACATGGATTTGATGATCAAGGTGCAACATATAATGCAGATGGAAATTTAATTGACTGGTGGACCGCTGAAGATTTAACAAAGTTTACCTCTCTTGGTGACGCGCTTGCCGATCAATATTCTGCTTTGGAGCCATTGCCTGGAACTCACGTAGATGGTAAATTTACTTTGGGTGAAAACATCGGTGATTTAGGAGGCGTGAATGCTGCTTACGACGGATTACAATTGTATTTGAAAGAAAATGGTAATCCAGGTTTAATTGATGGTTATACTCCTGAGCAACGATTTTTTATCTCTTGGTCAACCATTTGGAGATCTAAAATGAGAGACGAAGCTTTAAAAAATCAGGTTAAAACAGATCCACATTCTCCAGGAATGTACCGCGCCTATGTGCCAATTCAAAACGTAGATGCTTTCTATTCTGCATTTAATATTAAAGAAGGGGACGGAATGTTTGTTGCTCCTGAAAAACGAGTTAAAATTTGGTAATGACCCATTTTATATAAATTTAAAAATCCCATTTTGTACTTCAAAATGGGATTTTTTTATGTGCTTTTCGAATCTTGAAAAGATTTATTGACCAAATAAAGCCCAAACAAAGTAATTATTCCACCAATAGCAATGGCTAACGATAATGGCTCTCCAAAAATATAAGCCCCTAAAAGAACCGCAATTATTGGATTGATATAAGCGTAAATACTATTGATTTCTGCAGGCAAATGTTGCAAAGCATAGATATAAGCAATGAAGGTTAGCACCGATCCAAAAATCACTAAATAACCTATTGAAAACCATGAAATTAATGGAATAGTAGATAAACTCACCGCCGATCCCGTAGCTCCTAAATAAGCAAATAGAAAAATACTCGAAATAAACATTTGAATCCCTAAACTAAAATAAGGGTTAAAGCTTGCCGCTTTTTTCTTGGTATATAAGGTGGCAAAAGCCCAGGTTAAAGTAGAAATTATGGATATTATTATGCCAAATCGGAAATCAAAAATCAAGAAGTCACTTAAATGTTCGTAGAAAATAACGCATACTCCTCCAAAACCAACAATCAATCCTACAATTGCCAATTTAACCAATTTTTCTCCTCTAAATAAACTAATAATTACAATCCAAAGAGGCACCAAAGCGCCTATAATTGCGCCCAAACCACTGCTGATGTATTTCACTCCCCAAGTGCTTAAACCATTGCTTAAAACAAAATTCAAAATACTCAATATGATGATGGTTTTCCATTGTTTGCCTTTAGGCCATGGCGCTTTTTTGAATAAAAAATAAGACAAGTATAAGGTGGCACCTAAAAATTGGCGAATAGCTGCAAGTTGCAAGGCTGGCATGTATTTTACCCCTTCTTTCGAAGCTATCCAAGTGGTTCCCCAAAAAAAGCTCACCCAGCAAAGTGCCAAAATGGGCAATCCAACTGAGGTGATTTTCGACTGAATTATAGATTTTAATTTTGGTATCAATTATAAACTTCCTTTTATAAATTGGTATTTCAAAACGTTTTCCAATTTATCAGATAAAATGGTTTTCCCGTTGGAAGGTTTTGAATGGGTAAAGATAGGAGGTTCCAAATTATATTCTTTGGCTTTTTGAGAATAATACACTTCCCGACTTGGATGAAAAGGGGCAACTGCATTGAACGTTTCTCCCCACCAATTACCATGAATAATTTTCAATATTATCCCGATGCAATCTTCTAGGTGAATCAAATTAACTGGTGCTTCAGGGTTTTCAATATTGGTTCGTCCAGCTAAAAAATAAATAGGATGACGGTCTTCGCCAATGAGCCCTCCAAAACGTAAAATGGTCGTTTCAAAATGAGGATTCCCTTGCAATATTTTCTCGCATTCTAGCAATTGCTTGCCACTTTCGGTATCTGGATTTGGGATGGTGTCTTCCGTAACGAATTCACATTCGTCAGAAAAAACAGAAGTAGAACTCACGAAAAGCACTTTTTTAATTCCCGATTTTTCAATAAATGGAAGGATGTTTTCTATTTTAGAAACAAATTTTTCAGGTGAATTTCCCCTTAACTTAGGAGGAATGTTGATTATTAAAACCTGGCTTTGTTCCAAGAAATTATCAATTTCTCCATGAAGTACATCTTCCCCTATTTCTATCAAATATGGATTAATTGTTGCCTTTTGAAGTGCCGGTATTTTTTCAGAAGAAGTCGTTGAACCCTTAACCGAAAACCCATTTTCTATTAAAGCTTTCGCCAAAGGCAATCCCAACCAACCACAACCAAGAATGCTAATTTTTGTCATTATTATTTTTTGTACCCTATTTGATTTCTATCTTTTTGAACTGTCTCCGTTTCATCTCTTTTTATAAAAAAATTCAATGCTTCATAAATATCACTAAATTGTTTTTCATATTTACTCTCCATTTCCAATAATTTAAAATTCAACTCTTTATGTTCAATTGCAAATTTTCTTATCATAACAAAGGTTCTCATAATAGCAATATTAACATTAATTGCAACTTCTGAATTTAATATACCGCTTAGCATTGCAATTCCTTGTTCAGAAAATGCAAATGGCAATGCGGTTTTTGGTCTTTTAGATGGGGATCTCATCACAAATTGTGATGACATATTTTCAAACTCTTCTATAGTCAATTGAAACATAAAATCTACTGGGAATCTTTGCAAATTTCTTTTAACAGCTTGATTCAAAACTCTAGTCTCCACTTTATAAAGAAGAGCTAAATCAAAATCTAAAATTACTTTGTGTCCTCTAACTTCGTGTATTTTGGCTTGTAATATTGAAATGTCCATGGCTTATAATTATTTAGTTATTAAAGTGTCAACACTAACTGTCAAACTATCTTTCGGAGTCAAATTCCTAGATTTGAAATTATCGGATTTTCGAATCTCGTTGGGTGGAAAAATCTTCTTTTGAATCACAACTGCATCGTTCAATACAAAAGGCGTTGGCATCATCCAAGGCAATCTTTTGGCAATTCTGAATTTTGGATTAGTAATTAAATCAAACGAACTTTCCATTAAATCCATTTCAAAAACCGCATTAACAGGAATAGAAAATTGCAATTCCAACGGCTCATTATCAACTACATAATAGCTGACTAATTTCTTCCCTCTTCGTTTATACCTACTCCCTTTTTGTTCTAATGACGAAGCTCCATTTGCCTTTAAATTGTAAAAAGTCATTTTCTCATCGGCAAAAACATCGTATCGATTCACTGGTCGGTTTGGTGTAATTTTAATTTTATAATAATGTTGCGAACCCGCTATGCTATCTCGTAAAAACGAAATTTTTGGTTGGCTTAAGTCTTTTACATCGGCCGTAGCGGAATAGGTAAACCCCGATTTATATTTGCTAAACAATGGATTCTTGTTCAACTCAGCTGCGCCTTTTGGATTTTCTCCTAAGTACAATTTGGTCCAAGGGTCTAAATTTAAATCATAGGTAGCCCATACTGCTTTTTTCGTATCCGCATTATAAACATAAAGCAAGCTATTCGGTTTGGCGGCTCCAATAGAATAACCAGAATTAAAACTAGCCTTTATGAAAAACCCAATTGAGATTAAAAACAACACCAAGGCCCAAAACCCTTTTCTAGGAAATGATCCAAATATTGGTAACAACAAACCAAAAACCAAAACAGTTAAAATCGCACTTCCGGTTAAAATTTTCAATCCCAATCCTATTGGAAACATTGTAATAAATGGAACTATAATAATTAAAGAGGGGATGCTCAAAATTAAATTCAATATTGGATTGGTTTTTTGAGTGGTAACAAAATAAGCGAACATAATCAAACTTAAAAACAATGGAATAATTAAAAATCCCGCGCCAGGCAAATAAAATGCAATCGCAAAATTGATTAAAATCCATATAAATAAAGGTGCTACAGAATAATTCTCTGTTTTATTTTCCGAATTGGAATTGGAATAAAACAATAGTGAAATCGCCAAACTCAAAAACACAAACGCACCAATATAATCGTGACCGTTATAGGTAAAACCATGAAGGATATCATTGTATTGTGGGTAAATTTTTAGCAACAATTTCCAACCAAAATAAGTGGTAATTCCCGAAACTAGTAACGCCCCAAGGAAAATTAAAAAGCCTTTCCCCATTTCTGAAAATACCAAAACTCGTTTGCCAAGACCTATAAATACTAAAAATAAAAATAGGAAAACCGAGATCATTACCATTGGGAAAACCCAGGAAAAAGGGTAACTCACAAATTTAAAAGGCGTATTAAAATAAACATCATCTTCACTCGATTGAAGAGAAGTCAAATCGGAATTGGAGAAATAATTTAACAACGGAACCAAATAAGTTCCTTGGTGTTCCATTGTTTTCGGGCTCAAATGATTGAAGTCATCCTGTGCCGTATGGTAATTAAAATGATTGTCGATAAATGCAAAATTGAATCCTTGAATTTTTCCTTGCTCTCTAAATACGGTCAAATCGGTGTCGTTAGGCAACATTTTATAAATGCTGTACATCAAGGAATTTGAAACTGGATAACTTGGGTTGGCGGCCGTAAATTCCTTCACCATATTAGCATTCCCCTTATTGACTTCCATCAACATATAGCTTGGTCCAGCACTTCCTCGCGCTTCAAAATTCAAAACTAAACCCACTTCTTTCGCCCAATTACTTTTGGTTACAAAAAGCGCCGCTCCATTCAATCCCAATTCTTCCGAATCGGAAAACAGGATGATAATATCGTTTTTATGAGGTGTTTTATTTTCTAAAAAAGCACGCACGCCTTCCAAAATGGTTGCAATTCCTGAAGCATCGTCACTAGCGCCATGAGAATATGAATGTGGAGCGCTATCATAATGCGACAGCAATAATAACGCTTTTGAACTATCAGTTCCTTTAATTCTAGCTAATATATTTTTAGATTTCGTCAAGTTTCCCCAGTCAGAAAGAGTGGTTCCTTCTTGAATTTGGGTTTCCAATCCCATTTTTTTTAATTCATTTACTAGATAATCTCCAACCTTTTCATGATTGTCAGAACCTATAAAATGGGGATTTTGTGAAATAACTTTCACTTTTTCCAAAGCTCTTTTGGTGGAATACTCGGAAAGTAATGAATTGTCCGATGAAACCCATTGTGGCATCATTAATAAGTAAATTATCCCTATCGTTACACTAATAAATAGTATTGATGAAATGGCTATGAATCTGTTTTTCATTTGTAATTAATTTTAAATTAAAAGTCTTTTTTGACTAACATAAAATAATCATTTTCTAAAGCCATATAGCCTTGGTCGTATATAAAATAATAGGTATTCCCCGTTTTAGTATTCAAAATATTGGTGATAAATTCAAAATCAAATCCCTTGCTTAACAATTTTGCACGGGTGGTTTTGGACTTACCTTCTAGATTTAAGGCAACTAAAACCCGATAATTTTTTCGCAATTTGTTGTTCACATTGCGCATAAAATTCGTGCTGTCCTTATTGATTTTGTTGTTGTAAGAATTCCTACAACCGTCGCTGCAAAACTTTTTGTCCTCGCGCCCCACAATTTTGTCGTTGCATTCTAAACACGTTTTATTCATTTCTTTGTCGTTGCAAGGTTCTAAAAACTCCTATTATTACTTTCTTTTTGAAGCGAAAAGCCAGTCTATTTTTACCAATCCTATTCCCGCTGTTCGTTTCAATCCATGAAAAAACATGGGATTTTCTCTGCCATCGGGGCTAAAAGTGAATTAACTTTGTGTTTGTAGATTTGGTCTTAAAACTTTTATAATCAATCAAATATACTTATTATTTTCCAATTACAAACGCTTACAAACAACTACAACCGAAAGTAAACAGTTAACAACCGAATAATTTTTGGAAGTCGCCACATCTTTGCAATGTCGAAATCAAACAAGTATCGGCAAAACAAAAATTATTTTTTATAACCCATTTAAATTAAAACGCTATGAGCACATTAAGAAACAAAGTACAGTTAATCGGTCACGTTGGTAATGATCCAGAAATCAAAACATTCGACGGAGGAAAGAAATTAGCCAAGTTAAACGTTGCCACCAACGAAAATTACAAAAACGAAAAAGGCGAAAAAGTAGAAGAAACCCAATGGCACAGTTTGATTGCCTGGGGGAAAACCGCCGATATCATTGAAAAATATGTCGTAAAAGGCAAAGAAATCGCCATCGAGGGGAAATTGACCCATAGAAGTTACGAAGATAAAAACGGTGAAAAACGCTACGTCACCGAAGTTGTAATTGATGAATTAATGCTATTGGGAAGTAAGTAAAAAGCTGCCGCAGTTTTCAGTTATTCTGTTAACTGCGGCTTTTTTTATTTAAGAAGCGTCAAGACCTCTGTAATATTTTCAAAGGAATAAAAATTGTCGTGTTTTATCTCAAAATCAATTTTTTCATATTCCCAAGTGGTGTGATACGGAATGTGAACTCCGTAACCCCCAATATTTAAAATCGGTAAAACATCGGATTTTAGTGAATTTCCAATCATTAAAAAATCTTGAGGATCGCAATCCAATCGCCCTAACATTTTTTGATAATCAAATTCGGTTTTATCACTCATCACTTCAATGTGATGAAAATAAGCCCCAATTCCTGAATCATGAAGTTTGCGGTGTTGGTCTTTTAAATCGCCTTTGGTGGCAACAACCAATTTGTAATTTCCTTGCAATTCAATTAAAACCTTTTCCACATTTGGAATTAATTCTACTGGTTTTTGCAATAAATCCTTTCCAATTGTAATTATTTTTTCAATCCCACTTCCAGAAATTGTATGAGTGGTTAATTCCAAAGCGGTTTCAATCATAGAAAGTGTAAATGCCTTAATGCCAAATCCATACAAAGATAAATTGGCAATTTGATGATTTAATATCAACCCTAAAATTTCTTGCTTTGAAGCATAGTCTTGAAACAACACACAAAAACGCTCTTGGGCTTCATCGAAATAGGGTTCGTTGTGCCACAAAGTATCATCGGCATCAAAAGCTATTATTTTTGGGTTCATTTAGTTTATTGTTTCGCCATTAACAACTCCATCGGGATCGGGATTTACAAAAACCAATTTCCCTTCAGAATTGGTAGTCATCAAAATCATTCCTTCACTGTCAACTCCGCGAAGGTTTCTAGGAGCTAAATTCACTAAAACCGTAACGCGTTTCCCAATAATTTCTTCAGGAGAAAAACTCTCTGCAATTCCTGAAACAATGGTACGAATATCAATTCCTGTATCGATTTTTAAGATCAGCAATTTATTTGCTTTGGGCATTTTTTCTGCTTCTAGAATTGTTCCTACACGCAAATCTATCTTAGCAAAATCATCGTATTGAATCGTTTCTTTTTGAGGTTCCGCCATTTTTTTATTTGCTTTATTTGCCACTTTCGTAGCTTCTAATTTGTCAATTTGTTTTTGTATTTCTTCGTCTTCAATTTTTGCAAAAAGCAATTCTGCTTCTCCGATTTGGTGCCCTTCAGGAATTAATTCCGAAGTTTGAGATACTGTTTTCCAATCAATTTTATTCTGTATTTTTAGAATTCTCGAAAGTTTCACAGCTGTAAAAGGTAAAAAAGGTTCGCAAAGTGAACTTAAAGCAGCAGCAATTTGCAATGCCACATACATTTGTGTTTGTACTCTTTCTGGGTTGTCTTTAATTACTTTCCAAGGCTCTTCGTCGGCTAGGTATTTATTTCCCAAACGAGCTACATTCATTAATTCTCCCAAAGCCTCTCTAAAACGGTAGCGCTCTAAAGAACTAGAAATTACCGCTGGATAAGCTTTTAATTCGGTTAAAGTAGCGTTGTCAATATCTAAAAATTCACTCGGATTCGGAACAATACCATTGTAAAATTTATTGGTTAATACCACTACACGGTTGATAAAATTCCCAAAAATCGCAACCAATTCATTGTTATTTCTCGCCTGAAAATCTTTCCAGGTAAAATCGTTATCCTTAGTTTCTGGCGCATTAGAAGTCAATGCATACCTCAAAACATCTTGCTGATTTGGAAAATCAATCAAATATTCGTGCAACCAAACCGCCCAATTTTTTGAGGTCGATAATTTATCCCCTTCCAAATTCAAGAATTCATTTGCAGGAACATTATCAGGTAAAATATAACTTCCTTCAGCTTTCAGCATCGCAGGAAAAATAATACAATGAAAAACAATGTTGTCTTTACCAATGAAATGAACCAACTTAGTATCTTCATTTTTCCAATACGGTTCCCAATCTTTACCTTCTCTTACTGCCCATTCTTTGGAAGCTGAAATATATCCAATTGGGGCGTCAAACCACACGTATAATTTTTTGCCTTCGGCGCCTTTTACTGGTACATCAATTCCCCAATCTAAATCTCTGGTAACCGCTCGAGGTTCTAGACCGCTATCAATCCAAGATTTCACTTGTCCATAAACATTAGGCTTCCAGTCGTTTTTATGACCAACCAAAATCCATTCTTTCAAAAAAGCATCGTATCGGTCCAAAGGTAAAAACCAGTGTTTTGTAGATTTCAAAACGGGAATTTCACCTGTAATGGTAGATTTTGGATTAATTAAATCGGTTGCATTTAGTGTAGAACCACATTTTTCACATTGGTCACCATACGCTTCTTCATGTCCGCATTTTGGACAAGTTCCAGTTACAAATCGATCTGCTAAAAATTGATTGGCTTTAGCATCGTACAATTGTTCTGTTACCTGCTCAACAAAATCCCCATTGTTATATAATTTTTTGAAAAATTCAGAGGCAGTTTCATGATGAATCTTGGAAGACGTTCTTGAATAATTATCAAATGAGATCCCAAAATCAATAAACGATTGACGAATTATTCCGTCATATTTATCAATGATTTCCTGAGGTGTTACCCCTTCTTTTTTGGCTTTCATAGATATTGCAACTCCGTGTTCGTCGCTTCCGCAAACAAACAAAACCTCCTTATCTTGTAATCTCAAATAACGAGAATATATATCTGAAGGCACGTAAACGCCAGCCAAATGACCAATATGTATTGGCCCATTAGTGTAAGGCAGCGCGGCGGTTATGGTATATCTTTTTGGATTTTGTATCATAATTGTATTTTTGAAATCCTTGAAACTCGCCAAGAATAGATGCAAAAATAAGATATTTTATAATAGGGACAAGTAGCACTATTGTACGGAATTACTTTTTTATTTAATTATTAATATTAATTGCAATTAAATAACTTCAATCCTATTTTGTATATTCGTGAATTGAACCTAAGATATCAAACAAAATGAAGTGGGAAGAATTATTATCACTAAAAAGACAAGGAGACAGTTTTAAGCGTTTGCGCAAAGAACAAGATGACACCCGACTGGGATTTGAAGTAGATTATGACCGAATTATATTTTCATCAGCATTTCGAAGTTTACAAGATAAAACGCAAGTAATCCCAATGTCTAAAACAGATTTTGTTCACACTCGACTAACTCATAGTCTTGAAGTTTCGGTTGTAGGGCGTTCTATTGGACGGTTAGTGGGAAAGAAAATAATTGAAAAATACCCCTATTTAAATGAAATTCATGGGTTTGAAATGAATGATTTTGGCGCAATTGTGGCTGCAGCTTCATTAGCTCACGACATTGGAAATCCCCCTTTTGGACATTCTGGAGAAAAAGCAATTGGAGAGTACTTTTCAATTGGTAATGGCCAAAAATACAAAGCTAAATTATCACATAAAGAATGGCAAGACCTTATTGATTTTGAAGGAAATGCCAATGGATTCTCTGTGTTAACTAGCTCAAGACCAGGAAACGATGGTGGGTTAAGAATTTCCTACGCTACTTTAGGGGCTTTTATGAAATACCCAAAAGAGAGTTTGCCTAAAAAACCAACCTCAGCAATTGCAGATAAAAAATATGGCTTTTTTCAGTCGGATGTGGCATTTTTTAAAGATGTTGCCACAGAATTAGGTATGATCCCAAATAAATCGGGGAATGACATCGGTTTTGAACGACACCCTTTAGCCTATTTAGTTGAGGCCGCTGATGATATTTGTTATACAATTATTGATTTTGAAGACGGTATAAACCTAGGTTTAGTTTCTGAAGATTATGCTCTGGAATACCTAATAAATTTGGTGAAAGACAGTATTGATACTAATAAATACAATACTTTAACGTCAAAAGAAGATCGAATTAGTTATTTGCGTGCCATTGCAATTGGTAGTTTGATAAATGATGCTGTAACGGTTTTTATTGAAAACGAAGAGGCTATTTTAAATGGAAAATTCCCTTATGCGCTAACCGATAAGAGTAAATATAAAGCTCAAATGGATGATATTATCAAATTGAGTGTAAAAAAAATATACAAAAGCCGAGAAGTAATCGAAAAAGAGCTTACGGGTTATCAAATAATTAATACGCTTTTAGACAAATTTATTACTGCTTACAATAATAGTTACGAGGGAAAAGCCTCTAATTTTGACAGTTTAGTTTTAGAATTACTTCCGGAAAAATTCAGAGTTGAAAAAGATAATTTATACGACCGATTACTCCATATTTGTCATTTTATTTCTTTATTAACTGACGGAAACGCTTATATATTATTTAACACCATAAATGCGTCAAAAAGTTAAAAAAAATTTCAAATTATGATAAATAAATTTCTCACTTCCATTTTCACTATTTTGTTTTTAGTGTCTGGTTTTTCTCAAACAGAAAAAAAAGCTGATGATTTATCCGCTACAAATAAAAAAAACAAAATAGAGAAGGCAAGCAAAAAAACGATTGAATTAAGAAAAAAATTGACTTATTATCAAGAGCACAGTCCCTTTTTAAAAATAAAAAACGCAAAGCAAGGTAACAACCACACAAATGGTATTCCTCCAAATAAATATTATGAAAATGAGTGGGAATTAACTATGAATCCTTTTTTAGGTAGACCAACACCTGAAAATTTAGAGGTTATTAGAAAAGAATTATTAGTTGAAAGACAGCGCTTACTTGCTTCAGGTAGGGTTCCAGGAGACGCAGTAGATAATAGTTGGGTGGAAAGAGGCCCAACAAATGTTGGAGGTAGAACAAGGGCAATAATGTTTGATCCAAATGACCCAACACGTGAAACGGTTTTTGCAGGTGGAGTAAGTGGTGGCTTATGGAAAAATACTGCCATTTCAAACGCAGGTTCTACATGGGATAGAGTTAACATTGCGGATAATTTAAATGTCTCTAGCCTTGCTTTTGATCCAAATAATACGAATATTTTTTATGTTGGAACTGGAGAATGTTACACCGCTGGAGATGCAGGTGGAAATGGAGTTTGGAAATCAATTAATGCTGGTGCAACTTGGACTAGGGTCCTCGGAGGGGTGACCGGTGTGACCGCTTTTCAATCTGCAAGTAATGTAACTGTAAATAGTCCTTCTTTAATAGCTGGAAATTACCCATGCTACCCCAATTTATCTTTTGGCCCAAGAATTACATCAGCAATAACTTCAAATGTCGTTTTAGTTTCAGATGGGTCATCGGCACCAGCACTAGGATGTAATGGATTAATTAATTCTTCAGCTTTAAATGGAAAGATAGTGTTAATAAGAAGGGGGGTTTGTTCTTTTGCTGTAAAAGTATTAAACGCTCAAAATGCAGGAGCAATTGCTGTAATAATTATGAATAATGTACCTGGCCCTCCTGCTGGAATTGGCGGATCAGATCCAACAATTACTATTCCATCAGTAATGATTTCTCAAGCAGATGGAAATCTTTTAGAAACTGCTTTGACTTCAGGAGTAGTTAATGCAACTTTAAATCCAAGCATTTCTGGAGCAATTACAGGAAGTGTAGTTCCTGGAATTCAACATATTAATAAAATTGCTATTCGAAATAATGCCGGAATTTCAGAGATATATGTAGCTGCAGCTGATTCTTATTATGGCCCATCAAACTCAACTACCTTTATGGGATCTGATGCTTATGGTGTATATAAATCTGTCGATGGAGGCTCTACTTGGACTCAATTAACAATGCCACTTACCCCAAATCAAAATAGGCATTGCCCAAATGACATAGAAATTGGTGCGGATAATAAAATATGGATTTCAACTAAAAATAGCTTTAGTTTTTCAGATGGGGGAGGAAAGATTTTTTGTTCAACTGATGGTGGAGCAACGTTTATTGATAAATATACTGTAACTGGAAATGGCGGTGGCGAGAGG
>Ga0208718_1000160_pt1 | contig 12178 bp, 12 predicted proteins | sample LakMenE29Apr09ns_FD_150743 | JGI IMG/M metagenome (GOLD analysis project Ga0208718, IMG submission 150743) | Freshwater microbial communities from Lake Mendota, WI - 29APR2009 deep hole epilimnion ns (SPAdes) | ecosystem: Environmental > Aquatic > Freshwater > Lake > Epilimnion/Euphotic zone ...
ATAACCTCTTTCTCCTCTTCGGTATCCTCCTCTTCGGTATCCTCCTCTTCGGTATCCTCCTCTTCGGTATCCTCTTCTTCGGTATCCTCCTCTTCGGTATCCTCTTCTTCGGTATCCTCTTCTTCTATGATATCCTTATTCTCACTTTTCAAAACTATATTTTTAATATTTTTTTCGATTTGTATCTGCAAAATGCTGTTATTATCTGTATCTTTATCCTTAACTTCACTATGTTTTTCTGTTATTTCCAGATTTATGGATTGTGATGGTATTTCATGATCTCCTTCGCGTTCGTCGTATCCCTCCTCCTCCTCATCGCGAATATAAAAATCTAAGTATTTTCTATATCTTTCTAACTCTATACTTAAATTTTTATTTTCATTTCTTAATGCTTCTATTTCTGTTTCATATCGAGATGCAATAGAGTCATGAAAGATACGCTCACACTCGCTAGTATTTGTTTGCAATATTTTTTTAACTATGGATAAATTCAAAACTTCGTTATGGGTTCTTTGAAACATATCATAATCATCAAAAAATGAAGTCAGTTTATTTTGTAACCCTTGCTTCAAACATACTTCCACATCTTTTAAAATATCTTTAACATCAATGTCAGTATTCATTTTTACTTGTATTACTTCTGTAATGACTACAATAAAGTAAAAAGTAGGAGTGATATGTATCTATATTATATATAAATATCACTATTCGTTTAATATGATTTAAAAAATATTTAACAAATAGATATATAGAAAGTATACTATGGAAGAATCAACTACTATTCAAGAACAACCTACCAGCGATGCTTCTGTGTCTGCTGTTACTGCACCCACACCCACACCCACACCCGAAGAATTAAAAAGAGATCAAATGCGAAGACATTATATAGAATTACAAAAACAAAACTATGAAAAATGTATCGAAGTTGTTATGAATCAAACAACATATACAAGAGAAGAAGCCATTACATGTCTTCAAAAACATAAAGGTAATGTTATGCTTGTAGTAAAAGAATTTTTAGGAATCCCTGAAAAAAATGAGCCCGAAAGTATTAGAGGTTCATTGAACCAGAAACGTTACGGAGTTATACGTAACTTCATGGACAAAGCAGCTACAAGTTATATAAAAACTCAGGAGCGAAATAAAATAGTCAATGAAATATTAGAAAACCAGAAAAGGGCTCGCGAAGAGCCTGTATTAGCAAATACAATCGTGTCAACTTTGCCTGAACAATCTTCGTCTTCATAATTTACATATTACTTTTTAATACTTTCTTTTTAAGATTTACTGAATTTGTCGGAATAATTTTATTATTTAGGAGAAAGTCATTGTTATCTTCATATAGTTCAGGTAATATATGTGTAAGTGGTTTATTCACTACATATATCATCTGGTCACTTTGAAATAATTTGCGATACTCTTGAATAGTAAGTGTTCCATAAAATTTATTTAAAAGGTAGTAAGGATTCGGGGCGATTTTAATACTTTTTTCGTATTTGTATATTTTACCATAGAGTGAATTTAAAAGATGATATCTTTCAAATTTAGTTGACGTGTCGATACTTTCGTTCATAAGGAATGCAGCGGCGCATTCTGGTGAACAAAAACATCCATACACATTATACATATCTTTAAGCACGGATTTGGGGATATATATTGCCGGTGAATCGAATTCGCATGTGCACCAAAAACATGCCGAACGTTGCGCACCCCTTATATTCTGACATATATCACTTTTGTGAAAACTAAGCTTCAGTTGGTTTACTTTTTTCCAAATATCGCGCTCATTTAGACTTGTAGAACTCAATAATGAATCGTCGTCGTGTATTGATGCATGTGCATTATTATAAGAAATAATATCTGGAGAATATATTGTCGAAAAAAGTGAAGCAGTATTTTTATTTACAATTTGGTTGATTTGGTTGATTTGGTTGTTTTGGTTTGTGGTATCATAGTAGTGTGTATTACATGGAATGGGTAATGGGAGTGAATGCGAAAATGTATCATTTGGGATAGATGGGTCATATACTCGAAACATGGCAGATGAATATGTTTCATTAAGTGAAGATCTATTATCTTTTGTACTACTATCATCTTTTGTTATCATGTTATGAACATTTGACAATGGTTGTGGTTTTTTCAACATATCACGATGACAAAGTGAAATATTGTAACTAGAACTAGAACTAGAACCAGAACCATTATCTCCTTCTTGTGTCATACCATTATTAATTTCACTACCGATTTTATGTAATGAGTTATAACCTTGTATACTTTCGATTGCCGAACTATTACTAATATCGGAATTATTATTAGAATCATTATTATTAGAATTATTATTATTGTTAGAATTATTATGCAATGCATTATTATTTTTCGAGTCAAATGTGTCAGTCATCTCAATATTATTTTTATGTAAGTCTGAAAGAGAACACTTAAGATGTAATATAATATTTGGTAATTCATTCTGAATATTATTATTTGTTTGCGGTTGTATCGTGATTTTTCCTCCTTTTGGTTTTCTTCCTCTTTTTTTTGCAACCTTTTCTTCTTTTGGTTCACAATCGTCTGTTTTAATATCATCATTATTATTATTATCCTGGTTGTGTAATTTAAGATCAGAGCATGATATGTCATTATCATTGTTTAGTGAAATAATTATATTTTTACTTGCATTTTGCGAATTTTCAATATCTTTTCGTGTTCGTCGCTTTCTTTTTTTTATTAGTGGTTCATTATCAACATCGCTAGCAGTTTCAAGTATAATATTAGTAATAATATTATTATTCGGATTGTCGCATTTTTTTGTTCGCTTTTTTCTTTCTTTTTTGTTTTCAGTTACAACTATACATTGACTTTGTTCTTGACTTTGTTCTTGACTTTGTTCTTGACTTTGTTCTTGACTTTGTTCTTGACTTTGTTCTTGACTTTGTTCTTGACTTTGTTCTTGACTTTGTTCATGTTTTTGGTTATTACTACTATTTGTATTTTCAACAATAACATTCTTCTTACGTCCTCTTTTTTTTTTGTCTGAAATAATATTAGGGGTTACGGGGATATCCTGTTTGTCCATTTTGTTCTTCTTTTATTATGTAATATATTTACAACTACAACTATATACAATTACTTAAAAACAGGTTTAAATCCTTTTCATATATTTTTAAGCGAATGCATGATATATGAAAAAGTTATAAGTTATAACAAAAATATATACATAGTTTATTTTAGTATACTACTAGGATAGACTATACGTCATAATTATATATCCCATTTGCCATTCTTGCATTATACTTTGATTCTTTTTCAATTGTTAGACGTTTGTAACATACACGACACAATGGTTTATAATTGTTAATCCCGATAACAACTTGACTCACTTCATTTGTAATACGATAACTAAACAATCCTGGTGTTCCATCGCGGCATTCGCTACACAATGACTTAAGTTTACATATATTGTCGCAGTATGGTATTAATTCAAATAGAGAACCGATTTTATTCTTTTGAAAATCGCCATCGAGTCCACAAATATATACGCGCTTGTGCATCTCTTCTACTAATGAAATCACATATTCAATATCCGAAAAGAATTGTCCCTCGTTGATGAGAATCACTTCCGAACTACTTAATCTTTCACCATAGTTGTCAATAATTTCTGCAATAGTATTTACCATAATACATGGAATCATAATCTTGTCATGAGTTGACATAACGTCCTCGTTTGAGTAACGTTTATCGGCGGAGTAGTTTATAACCATCACAGGAATATTACAATACATACACTGATCATATATTTTTTTAAGTGTTGACGTTTTTCCCGAAAACATGGGTCCAAGAATCAGTTCTAAATATCCTTTTTTTTTAGTTTTTTGTGTTATTTGAATTTTATTTTCTAATGTAGGTTCTGATTTTATTAGCGGAGATAGCGAGCGTGATGGTGGTGGCGGAGATGGTGGCGACGACGACGATGGCGACGATGATGATACCATATACGATGGTGATAATGAATCCATAATGGTGGTTATAGTTTTTCTTCCGATTATATCAGTACTTGTTATACTTATCATTATATATATATATGTCTCTTCAATTATATTTATAGCAAATAACTTATTAAAAATATGAATATATACATAACAAACAATAACTATAATAAATAAAACTATATTATGTCAAAAGTGCTTTCATCAACCAAAAAAAATGATACTAAATGTTTAAAAACATCATCTCCAATTCAAACTTCAATGGAAAACGACAAAAATCAAAAATCAATATATTCTTTTTATAAAAAATTCGACATAGATCAGCTTAATGGGTCTGAGGAAAAATCAGAAAATATGATTATAAATAAAATAGATAAAAATCTTAGTCATGGTGGAAAGGACTATGAAAAAGTAAATACTATGTTTATTGATTCAGGAAGTGATGAGGATATGGAGATAGAGAATGAATATAATACAAGTTCTGAAAACGACGAGAAAGGAGAGAACGACGAGAAAGGAGAGAACGACATCGACTACAAAAATATAAACAACTATTTAAAAAAATCTACACCATGGGTTGAAAAATATCGTCCGGCGATTTTTGAAGAAATCGTGCTTGATCCAGTTAATAAAAAACTATTAAAGAATATAATCGACAATAATTATTTCCCAAACCTGCTTTTTTATGGACCTCCAGGCACAGGCAAAACGACGACTATTATCAATCTCGTAAATATGTATCAGGAAAAAATGAATCTTAAAAACAAGGGCTTAATGATCCATCTCAACGCATCAGATGAACGAGGTATAGATATTATTCGAAACCAAATAAATAGTTTTGTAAATTCAAAGTCCCTATTTGGCGAAGGCATGAAATTCGTTATTCTCGATGAGGTAGATTATATGACAAAAACTGCACAAATAGCACTGCGTTATTTATTAAACAATTACAACAACAACTACAATGTCCGTTTTTGTCTTATTTGCAACTATATTAGTCGCATCGACGAGTCTCTTCAAACCGAATTCGTTCGTATGCGTTTTAACCAACTCCCTGAAATGGATATTATCAAGTTCCTCCAAAAAATAAATGAACACGAAAATCTCCACATAAAACCAGATATTATCATATCTATTCAAAAATATTTCATGTCGGATATAAGAAGCATGATAAATTATATGCAGACGAACCAGGACCTCATCCACGAGTGCAAAATAATTAAAAATGAACTCTGGGTCAAACTAACAAAAGACTTCATAAAAAATAAAAAGCACGCAGATATTGTCAAGAAAATAAACTATATAAGTCGCGAATACAATATTGAACCCAAGAACCTATTAAAAATATATTTAAACTATATTATTCGAAGTCATGAAATAACAAAAGATTTATTATATAGTATTGAAAATATTATGCATCTTCAAAGTTGCAAAACAGAGTATGTCGTTAACTATATTATTTATAAGTTGAAGATATTTTTTGCGAACTCTACGATTTCTGCAAATACATGATAATATTTAATTGTCTTTATGTTTATTTATCACATAAATATAATTGAAGCAAACTAACTTAAAGAAAAATACCATAAAGTAAATAACAGCGCCTATTAACAACACCGATACCGATACCAAAACAACACATTATGGCATGCATTGACGATGAATGGATGAGCTTTTTAAGCGAAGGTTCAATTATTTTGTCAAATGAAAAAAATAATGCGAAAAATAATATAAAGAAATCGTATTCTGCTTGTGATAAATTGAGCGATACTGCCAACAATATAGTTGATATGAGAAGTTCTAAGAGTATGAGTTCGGTTACTGAGCGGACAACGTGCAAATTAGAACAAAAAGTAGTAAATACAAAAAAAAGCCTATTAAATACAACGATAAAATCTAATAAAAATAGTCTACTAAAAAGGGATGATTCGTCTAGCGAAGAGGATCTCGATGAGGTGCATGTAGATGATGTAGATGGTGGTGACGATGTAGATGGTGGTGACGATGTAGATGGTGGCGACGATGTAGAGGCTGCGCAAAATACTAAACCGATTTGCAGTAATATTTATATTTCAACAAAAACAAAAATATCTTATCTGAATACGCCAATTGACATTAAGAAAGTATTTTGGAGTATTCCCATTTCACCTTACTCAACGCCTCAGGAATGTGTCATTAAAAAACAAATCAAAGTATCAACAACTGATCCAAATGAACTGAAAGAAATCAAAGAATTACTTAAAAATGAGAAATACTATCACGAACAAGAAATAGAACATATTGACAATCCGGAGGGCCGCATCAAATTCAAAGTTCAGATGAAAATCAATATCGGACTATGCAAAAAAGATATTCTAAACTATCGTTGCAAATTGAAACGTGCATTTTTCAACTGCTTTGTTCTTATTATGCGCATCAAAGATCCTGTCAGCGAGATATTCAAAGAAATGCACGTAAAAGTTTTCAATACCGGCAAGCTTGAAATTCCGGGAATCCAAAGTGACGAGTCTCTTACTCATGTTCTCGATTTATTGATTGGTATTTTAAAACCGATTGTTGGTGGTGATATTGGGTATATCCCTGACAAGTGTGAAACTGTGCTCATCAATTCGAACTTCAGTTGTGGGTATTTTATCAATCGTGACAAACTCTTTAATATTTTGAAGTATAAGTATCGTATCCATAGTAACTACGATTCGTGTTCATATCCCGGCATTCAATGCAAATTTTACTATATACCTGAACTTGGAGAGGAAAATCAAACCGGACAAAAACCGAACCCATCTGTTTCTTCATCCTACCCTGGGCCTTATTCTATTGAAAATGTAAATGAAATTTCGTTTATGATATTTAGAACAGGAAGTGTCTTGATAGTTGGGCGATGTGGCGAAAATGTATTGTTTTGTATTTATAACTTTCTCAAAAAATTACTGGAAACAGAATACCCGGAAATCGGAAATCAACTTAATATACTAGAACCGAAAAAACATAATACAAAACTACGAAAGAAAACGATAAACGTTTTAGAGGAGTGTTAATAAATGTTGAATCTTCATATTCAACAAAATAATGTAAGTAACATAATTTAATTATTTTTGTATGTTTTAATCAATATATGTTTTAATCAATATATGTTTTTAATTTAATAACTATTTAAAGATTATTAAATTTGTTTATTATATAATATGAGTTCTTCAAGTCAATCATCGCATGCACCAACTTCTTCCGGTGGGGGCAACAAAACCGCCGAGTCGGCTTATCGTGTCCCTTCAAATATTTGTCTGCAACACTGCAGCAAACTTGCTATCGTCCAAGACAAGCCCATTATGATGGACTATTGGACCCCTTCCCTTGATAAAACGATTATCATCGGCGTAAAAGACACTGGCGAGAAACTTCTTGTCAAAAGTGAGGACGAGTATACCAGTCCTATTGCAAACATTTACAAGGTAGAGACTGAGTATATTATCGTTACCGAAAATTCGATCTATCTTATTTCGAACGAGACTCCATCTAAGAAGATCAGTAGTTGATTAACTATAGAATCGTAATTATATTTACTATGAAAAGAAATTGAACCTTTTTTGTTATATAAAATAATATATAACAAAAAATATACACCAAAATATTCAGTAACTATGAAACCAAGCTTGTCGGGATATATTAACGCCGCAACACCAATGCACGAGATGTTTACGAGTTGTCAAGATACCATAGTGGATGAAAGCATTGGTTGCGACTCTGACTCATCGTCTGTGTCGGCGGCACAGGTGTATCGTCAACGACACATCAGTAACAAGGACCAGCGTTTTGCAAGCATTGCACTTGACGAGGCGGCGAAATCGACACTCCTTATGCAACACGGATGTATTGCAGTTTTGAGCGGAAAAGTCATCGCAAAGGGTTGTAACAATATTCGGTGTCACTCAAAAGATGGATTGTTACACTACCGGAAATGCTGCAGCGCTCACGCTGAAATATGCGTCCTTCATAAACTTTGTATTACGGAATTACCGCCAAAAATAGTTCAGAAAATAGTGCTTTATATTGTTCGGCGTTCGCGAAGTGGTGGGATGGTCGAATCAGCGCCATGCTTTCATTGCACGATACGTATGAAAAAATTAAATATCAAGGCAATCGTATTTAGCAACAGCGACGGCGAACTCGAAAAACGTAGAATGAATGAATATGACTCGGACAAACTTACCTATGGCGCAAAGCGCGTTATTGAACCGACGTTTTATATTCGGTGATGGGTTACAATATTTTGATTTTCATTTCTTTGGAGGAGATGCATGCCCGATAACCGAGCATGCGATTCTTTTTCCTGCATGTCCTGTTATTAAACTATCCGTTTGTCCACCTAGTCCGCAGTCGTCTTCGTCCGCATGAATAATTAATCCGCGGCCTATAATATTTGATTTTGTGCCGCGCAGACTAATAAAGTCGTCGTAGAAAGTATATTTTGCTTCTCCTTTTGCATTTGTTTTCAGGTTTCCTAAGTCGCCGACGTGTCGGTCTTTCATACCCGGGCATCCATGTGTCTTATTATAGGGGTTAAAATGTGCACACATGCTTTCACACGAATCGCTCATGTCTCCGTATTCATGCACGTGAAATCCGTGCAAACCGGATGACTTTAGACCTGTGAGCGAAACGTCGATGCGTATGCGCGACTTGGACGGCTCTTCCGTGAAATGAACGAGGCCGTTTATTTTTTTATCGTTGAATACCGCAACTGCGCGAATCGGATTGGACATATCTTTTGTAAGTTTCATGTATTGCATGCAGGGGTATAGTATATAGTATATAGTTATTATTATATTATTTTGTGAATATATTATTTTGTGAAATATCAAATATCAAATATCAAATATCAAATATCAAATATCAAACATTATCAAGTCATTTGCAGAAGATGCCGATTTATTAGATGAAGATGAATTCATTTTAACCAGTTGTTGTGTTAGATAATCAATAGTCATATTTTTATTTGTTAATTCTAGTTCTAATCTTCCTATCATTATTTTTTGTGAATGAACTATGTCCTTTAACTTTTGATGTTCAATATAAAAGTTTGCCCTATTTGTGTTTACATCTTGCAACCACTTTTCATGTGTTTTTGTTTTAATATGCGCGGTAAATATCGCATGTGAGGTGTATACTTTGTCTTTTCTTGTTCCGCAAGGACATCTTAGTCCGTTTGCAAGAGCATTTGTATGAAATGATGGAATTTTGTCTATATAATTTCCTTTGTCATCGATGCTTGGTGAATAAGTATCAGGTTCTGTCACTAATTCCATTTTGGGTTTGATTTTTGTTTTGTTATAATATTTTATTTACTATTATTTAATTCAATTTTATATATTATAAAAAAATAAATCTATTCATCTATTCAACTTACATTTGATTAGTTTATTTTATCTCAAAATACTTACTTGCGATATCCATCGCGGTATTCAGGGAAACCGATTTTGGCAAGTAGTTGCAAGTGGCGCATTGTCATGGCCATACTATTTCCAGAATGTCCAACTTGCATGTGATGTTGAACGGACTCGACAACGATGTCTCCGCGGCTAAACATGAATCCTTCACCGCGGGGCGGTTCGTAAGTAGACAAGTAAGTCCAGACGTCTATTTTTTGTTCGAGTATTTGGGGTTTTTCTTGGGCTAGAACGACCGCATTCATTGCATCACGAAGCATATCTGCAAACCATGAGTCTTTGATAGATGACAAATCGAGCGCGGCAACTTCTTGGAGTGAGCGAGGGTATTTGGGTTCTTCTTCTTCGACACGAGGAGTAGGAGGGACATCGGCGTCAATATCTTCGCCGGCGATGATGGCGAAGGCGGTGAGAGTTTCGGCGGACATTGTTTGTTCTGGACTTTGTGTTCTGTATTCAATTTAATGGCCTTTAGTTGTTTCAATTTTATGAGGATAGATATCGATAATAATGATTGTATTCGATACTCAATACATCAATACGTGTAAATATTTATTTATCACTTCAAAATATCGTATATATTGAATTTATATAACCCATAAACGATAAGCATCGCTATCGCCGAAAAGCTCGAGTAGTAACACCATATGCTATCCTTTGCATCTGTTGTTAAAGAATACATAAACCCTATAAGTGGAAAAATTAAAACCACAAATATAACTTTATATGAAATATTCCATAGTATAAATATCGAAGCTGTCACTGATATTAACCATGAATAGTAGTAGTGTGGCATTTCTGCCAGTTTTTCTTCCTGTGTTTTAAGAAACCATTGAAGATGTCCTTGTTTTGTAACTATGGTGCAATATTTGGTAGGATTGCTAAAAAAATAGTTTAAAAATATTGCGCTAGCTATAACACAATAACCTACTATAAGTATTCTCCTAGTTTGACTACACTTTGACCATGGTTTTACAAAAAATGAACCTACTACTACTAAAATTAATTGTGAAAGTAATATCAATGGAATAAGTGTTAATGTGATTACCTTATTCATAGTGGTGCAAGACTTACGCGGATTGGTTAGCCATAGTAATAGTTCGGCTACTTGCATTGAACACCACGATGTCATCATGAGCGCTATCCATTTAAAATGTGGCACATTCGATGAGAATAATACCACAATCGAAATAAATGAAAGTAGTGATGTTTTTGCACTAGACTCTACGCTGTAGCACATTGCAGATCGCGTTTGTCTATATATTGGTAGTATATATTGGTAGTATATATTTTTATTTTAATGAATAATAAAATTGATATAAAAATATAAAGTAATAGGAATATAAGAAATCCATACCATCCATCCCATCCATATAGATCTCCTCGCAATGAGTGTAACAAAACGTATTCAAAAGGAATTGAGCGAACTTGTCCGCGATCCTCCCACCAACTGCAGCGGCGGACCATTAGGTGACGATATTATGAAATGGCGTGCAACGATTACCGGACCCGAAGGAAGTCCATACTCAGGTGGTGTATTCTTCCTTGACATTGATTTTCCCGCCGATTATCCCTTCAAACCACCGCTTGTTAAATTCATTACACCGATTCTTCACCCGAATATCAACTCGAATGGCGGAATATGTATCGATATTCTTAAAAATAGTTGGAGTCCCGCGCTTACGACTTCTAAATTGCTTCTTAGTATTTCGTCGCTTATGCATGAGCCGAACCCTGATGACCCTCTTGTGCCTGACTTGGCGCATCTATATAAAACAAATCGTACAGAATATACATCACGTGTTCGCGCATATACATTGAAACACGCTTCTTGATGCGTGGCGTGGCATGGTCGTCGCCTATAAAATCTCCGACAATTTTTTTACCTGCTCTTCGCTTAATTTCTCTGGATATGCCACATGAAATACAATATTTAAATTGCCAATTTCATCTCCGCGTCGAATACCAAGTTTGGGTATTGTTTTTATCAGTCCATCCCTTATTATATTTCCAGATGAACTATTAAATGCAAACTTTTTACCATTCACGTGTTCCACGTTAAATACAAATCCACATAGCGCTTCTTTCAGAGATATCGTTTTTTCGGTGTGTATATCAAGCCCATTTCGTTTAAAAATGCCATGTTCTGCAACATGAAACGTCACTTTTACATCACCGCGCATATGATTTGCAGATTCGTTTCCGCAGTTGGTAAGTAAAACAACCTCGCCACTTTCCATGCCAAAAGGCATAGAATAGTATTCAATATGTTTTTCCAACTCGTAGCTTTCATTGTCCTCTCGATTCAAATTCCATCTTTCGATTTCTATAGGAATCGTGTTGCCGCACGCTACATCCTCTAGTGAAACATTTATATTAACACTTATTAGCGATGGTTTTGAAACCGGAATTTGGTTTGCATTTCCAAATCTTGGTGTTCGCTGTGTTCGGGGTATTTGTGCATGAATATCCTTGTGCATTTCTTGGGTTGTGTGCATATTATGCATTTGGGGGTGGGAGTGAGGGTGGGTGTGGGGGTGGGAGTGAGGGTGAGGTTGTTGGTGATGCTGTATATGTGGATGCATATGCCCTCTCATATCGCGATTTATTTCATTAAAAATTGCACTAAATGGGTCTCCGGCCATTCCACCACCCATAACGCTTTCTGATACTATTTCATCAAATTCATTCATTCCTCCAGGCCCAAATGTGCGTATTATTACTCTTGGGCCTCCCATGCCTCCTAGGCCT
>Ga0208718_1000164_pt1 | contig 12020 bp, 17 predicted proteins | sample LakMenE29Apr09ns_FD_150743 | JGI IMG/M metagenome (GOLD analysis project Ga0208718, IMG submission 150743) | Freshwater microbial communities from Lake Mendota, WI - 29APR2009 deep hole epilimnion ns (SPAdes) | ecosystem: Environmental > Aquatic > Freshwater > Lake > Epilimnion/Euphotic zone ...
CGTTTAGATGGTTAGCTATTCATGGACTAGCTGTTCCTACTGTATTTTTCCTTGGTGCTATTACCTCTATGCAATTTATTCAACGATAGGAGGATAATATGAGTGGTCCTAATCCTAATAAACAACCAGTTGAGTTAAATCGGACATCCCTATTCTGGGGATTATTACTAATTTTCGTTTTGGCAGTTTTATTCTCTAGTTACTTCTTTAATTAAGATTATTATTGTAACTAGAAAGTAATTATTATTATCCTAAGTTTATTAAAAACTTTCTAAGACTTACTAAGTTGGAGGTAATTTAGATGGCTAGTACTGGTAGAATTCCTCTGTGGCTAATTGGCACAGTAGGGGGCATAGCAGCTTTAACAGTTGTAGGATTATTCTTTTATGGTTCTTACTCAGGTGTAGGATCTTCCTTATAAAGGAATAACTTTAAAAATAAATAATAACAATGTGAAATTAATTTTATTTGTTATTATTTATTTAATTTTTTACTTATAAATTTATCCTACTACATCTTGCTCAATATAAATAAAAGCAAACGCCATAACTAAACCAGGAAAAACTAATCCAATTAGAGGAACAAGAATAGATGGAAGATAGGCAGCAGTCATACTCTTTTATTTAAAAATAGTGTGTTAATTTTATGAACAGTCAAATTCAACAACAAGTTAAATTAGGCATTAGAATCTTTACATATTTTAGTACTAAAGTAGAGTAATATGAAATATAGTTCAGAATATGTTTACATTCAGAAAAACTATCTTAAGAAACAAAATTGATACGAATAAAAAATTAATATGACAAATAAGAATTCTCCAGATAGCCTTCATGCTATGCAAAAATTTTCTGAAACTTATGCAAAGAGAACTGAAACTTTTTTTTGTTCAGACTTAAGTATAACTGCCGTTGTTATCGAAGGACTAGCACGACATAAAGATGAATATGGTGCTCCTCTATGCCCTTGCCGGCACTATGATGACAAAGCAGCTGAGGTATCCTCCGCATACTGGAATTGTCCATGTGTACCTATGAGAGAAAGAAAAGAGTGTCACTGCATGTTATTTTTAACAAAAGAAAATGAATTTTCAAGTGAAAAACAAGAAATTAGTGTGGAACAAATTCTTTCATTTACTAGTAAGCAATAAAATTATTTCAAATTAAGTTATAACAATTAAATATGCAAACATGCATGAATCGTTATAACTTAAATTACTGCATCTTATAGGTTACCGCGTCGTAAAGCTATTAATACAATAATAGCCGGACCAGCAGTGATTACAAGGAAAAGGGAAACTAATTGTAGCAAAGTTGTAAGATTAAAAAACATAATGAATTCCCCTGTGATTAAATCAGTTTATATTTCGTTAATTATTTTTAGATAACTTTAAAATAGCAAATATATATATAGTATATTCTAATACCTTTCTTCTAACATAAATCTTTGTAAAAAATCTTGCAAATAATTTCCTTGGAGAATACTACGCATAGACGAATAATTAAAAAAATAACACTTCAATAAAAAATGTATCAAAATATAAAGAAGAAACAAATACACGTATTAGAGTACGATTTGGGTACAATCTATACAAGTACTCTTGAATATTAATGGTAAGCATCTGAGTTCGACTGACTTGTAAAATTAAGATTTTCATATAAAAATACTTTCATATGATAAATTCATAGGCCTTGTATTTATTAATTAATTATGATATTTGTATGATATTAGAAGTTTATAGGGCTGCTAACTCAATGGTAGAGTACTCGGCTTTTAATCGATTTGTTCCGGGTTCGATCCCCGGGCAGCCCATATAAAATAGATTGCAAGTAATATAAGAAATAAAATTTTAAATCCACATGACATATACCCCCAGGGGAATTCGAATCCCCGTTACCTCCGTGAAAGGGAGATGTCCTAGGCCTCTAGACGATGGGGGCTAACTAATCTTTCTTATACAATACACTAAAGTTATCTAATAATAGAAGATATGTCAACTAATTGTAGAAATAAACAAAATTACCGCTTATTTTATTAATTGGTTTTTATTATATAGATGAAATTTCAGACAACAAAATCGAAAAATGAATACTTTATTACCGACAATTTATCTCTTACTTCTATTCGCATCACTGTGTACAATAGTAATTTTTCTTTTTATACAAGTAGTAAAAAAAAAAGAAGTTGAAACAGAACTTTCTGAACTACAAAAAAGAAATCGTTCCGGTAATGCAAGCGCTTCAGATCAATACTCTCTGGGAGTAATATATCTTTCCAAAAAATTATTTGACCAAGCAATCTTGCAATTCTCAAGTGCTTTGAGAAATTGGGATAAACTAGACACAGAAGGTTTAGCCGTCCTTTATAATACAATTGGATTTACTTATTTTGAAAGTGGACAATATGATGTTTCAATTTATTACTATAAAGAAGCCATAAATCTAAATTCAGAATACTCCATAGCAATGAATAATTTGGCTTACTCTTACGAAAGAAAAAAATTACTGAACGAAGCTATTAAGACCTACTCCAAAGTTTTAACTTTTGACGAGAATAACAAAATCGCTAATGAAAAATTAGTGGCACTGAAAAAAAGATCTAAAATTCGGGATGACAGGATTTGAACCTGCGGCATCCTGCTCCCAAAGCAGGCGCGCTACCAAGCTGCGCTACATCCCGTCTAACCACTATACAATAGTATCACACGATAAAAATCATGTCTATAATATTTCTCTAATTTAAGTTCTAAAATAAATAAATACCATTATTAAATGGTATTATAAAAATGTGAATATATAAAGGAGAAAATTCGTGAAAAACTGGATCTCTATTCTATTAATATTGAATTTATTCATTCTTCCTACAACTGCAAAAGCAGACGTAGCAGGCTTAAAACCTTGTAAAGATTCTAAGGAGTTTCAACGCAGATTAGATCAAAGTGTTAAGAAACTTGAATCAAGAGTAAAAAAATACGATGTGGGTAGTCCCCCTGCATTAGCATTACAAAAACAAATTGAAAAGACACAAAGTCGCTTCGACCGATACGGGAAAGCAGGTCTTCTATGTGGAACAGATGGGTTACCACATTTAATAACAGATGGTCGTTGGAACCATAGTGGTGAATTTGTTATACCTGGACTATTCTTCTTATATATAGCAGGTTGGATAGGTTGGGTTGGAAGAAGTTATGTTCAATGGGCTCGAACATCGGATAAACCTACGGAAAAAGAAATTATTATAGATGTTCCAGTAGCACTTAGCTTCGTAACTACTGGGTTTATATGGCCTTTTTCTGCGTTTAGAGAATTCACAAGTGGTAATTTAATCGCATCTGCAGAAGAAATTACTGTCTCACCTAGATAAACTAAACATCAAACCAAACAATTATGGACAGCAATTTCTTAAAATATTTATCTACAGCTCCTGTATTAGTAACAGTATGGCTATCTTTTACTGCTGCTTTAGTTATAGAAGGTAATAGATTTTACCCAGATATGTTATATTTCCCACTATAGGCTTTAATAAGTAAACAGAAATCAGATTGAATAAAAATTGAAATTACATTATAATTAATGAAACTTGACTATAGTCGTTTATAAATTCTTACTTCATGAGGATCGGAAGATAGCAATGAAAAATATTATAAAAAGTTATAGTTCAAGTTCATAATGATAATTTTCTATAAGTAAACGAAACTTTATGGAAGTTAAGCTTAAAGAAGGCTTTATGTTATTCTCTCCAAATACCAAAATTTTTTTTCAAAATCTTTTAAAAATATTCAGAACACATAATGCTATAGAAGATTAAAAATTCTTATCAGAATATCAAAACAATAAAAGATATTTATAGAAAATACTAATTCTAATTTATAGAACCTATTAATATTAAAAATACCTATATGTATTCTCATCTATCTTTGTCAAAACTTATCCAATATACCTATATTCTGATAGGCTCTAGAATATAGCAAAAGATTCTACATTTTAAAGTTTTCTAGAAGTATTCTTCAAAGACAAGATTCTAACGGAAAATTTCAACATATATATCACCAATCAGTTCAAACTAGTTTATACTGTATGATAAGAAATTAATAATACTCACAAAAATAAGAGGATTAAAATGACTCCATCTTTATCTGCTTTCATCAATAGTCTACTTCTGGGTTTATTCGTAGTAGTTATTCCAATTAGTTCTGCTTTGTTTCTTGTAAGCCAAGCTGACAGATTAACACGGAATTAAGAATTTCAAACCTCTAGGTATTCATATGTGCCTAGAGAACTTTTAGTAAAATCACAGGGGGCTCACTGTTATTATTAAGATATTTTTACTAAAATTTTAAATTGAGAATATTATTTTACAATAATGCTTGAAATATTAAAAGCTGTCTTAAACGAATATAAGACCATACAATATTAAGAAATTAATTCATGAAAAAACAAATTTCCCCTATTCACTTATTTTTAGGACTTTGTACAGTTGTTTGTTGTTCAAATAATTCTTTGGCAATTGATTTGGATGAAACTACGAGAACTATCCCATTAGATTCTTCTGGTTCTACTGTAATTTTAACTCCAGAACAAGTAAAACGAGGAAAAAGATTATTTAATGCTTCTTGCGGACAATGTCATGTTGGAGGAGTAACTAAAACGAATCCAAACCTGGGATTGGAACCAGATGCACTAAGTTTAGCGACACCTCCCCGAGATAATATCAATGCTTTAATTGATTATTTAAAAAATCCTACAAGCTATGATGGTCTAGAATCTATAGCTGAATTACATCCAAGTACAAAAAGTGCTGACATATTTCCAAAAATGCGTAGTTTAAGTGACGAAGACCTATTTGCCATTAGTGGCCATATACTTCTACAACCTAAATTAGGTGGTGAAAAATGGGGTGGAGGGAAGATTTATTACTAATGTTCAAGGAAATTTAAGTTAATGTCGTATTCAATACCACATTAGCTTAAAAAATTTTTTATTTTTATTTCTTAAAAAGATTACATTAACTAGCTAGTCATATATGGTTTATAAACTAATAATTGTAGAAAAGAGTCAGATCGCACTAATTTATTTTAAAAATAAATTAATTAGTTTGGTCATGGAACATAAGCTATATCGAATTAATGATATTTATTTAGGAAAAGTTTCCAGTGTATTGACAAGTTTGGATGCAGCTTTTATTATTCTGAATCCTTTGTCAAAAAATGGATTTATATCATTCAATCATTTAAAGGAACGAATACACCTTGACTGTTTACCCTTATCAACAACTAAACATATGTTAGTTCAAATTACTAGAGAACCTATAGGTAACAAAGGACCTACTTTGAGTTGTGATATAAGTTTAATTGGAAAATATGTTACTGTATTTCCCTTTTCAAAATCTATAAACACCTTAAAAAATTTTCAACTTGAAAGTCATAAAGAATATCTTCGAGCTATGGGTCATCTCCTCAATAATCCTAAGAATATGGGTGTGTTAATCAAATACAAATCAATTAATGCGAATGTAAATTTTTTAGTTAGAGAAATTAAGATATTACGATCTCGTTGGAGAAAAATTAGTATTAAAGCCCGTAAAAAACTTAAACCATCTTTAATAAGCAAGAGAAGATTATTTTTACATAAAATTCTTCAAGACCACGCACATATACATTTTAACTGTATTGCTATAGATTCGTATGAAGGAGCCTTAAATATAAAAAATGTTTTAACTAAAATACATGGTTCTAAATACCATACATCGGTAGAAATTCAATTCCACAAAACTCATTTTTCTTTAATTGGATATTATTTGATAGATATTCTTCTATTAGAAATCATGAAGCCAAAAGTAAATTTATGCCGCGGAGGATATATTGTTATTGAAAAAACAGAAGCTTTCACAACTGTAGATGTCAATTCAGGATCATTTACAAATTTCCAAAACTCCCGACAGATGAGTTTATGGGTAAATTATTCTGCAGTTCATGAAGTAATTAAACAAATAAGGTTAAGAAATATAGGAGGAATAATTATAATTGATTTTATTGATTGCAATAATTACCAGGACCAAATGAGATTACTTCGATACATGAGTAAACTGATAGCAAAAGATTACGTACGATGCCGGATAGTACAAATGTCAGAGTTAGGCCTTGTGGAACTGACTAGGTCTCGACAGGGCCAAAGTATCTATGATGCTTTTAGCCGAAAATGCAACATATGTAATGGACTAGGCTACTTAACTTTTAATTTAAATAATCAAAAACATATTAATTACGAGTTACTCTTAGATCCATCTTATAATTATCATGAGAAGCTATACGACAGAATGAGAAATCTATATAATATGATTCAACTATAAATAACACGTTCCGAGCATGTAACTCAGTGGATAGAGTGTCAGATTCCGGTCCTGATGGTCGTGGGTTCGATTCCCTCCATGCTCGATATAGATATATGCATAATTATATTTATAATGAAATGAATATGATAGATATGTAAAGTTAATTCATTCATGGTAAAATATTGTGAGTATTGGGGCTGTCTTGGTATCGACACTCTCTATAACATAGTACTATGATACAAGTCAAGCTTCAGTTTTCTTGTAAAACAAAACTCAAACCATAAACGCAAACAATATACTTTCATTTGATCGTAAGCTTGCTTTAGTATAATTTGACCTAAAATAATACTAAAATACCTAAATAATTAAAAAGTGGAGATTTTTAACTTTAAAAATCTGTATAATTCCAAGTCAAACTAGTGAGATTAAAAAATAGTTGCTTTAAATATTGAATAAAGCTAAACTTGTGAATGAATATACTGTAGTTAATTGAGTGGACGTGGGTTCAATTCCCACCAGTTCCATAGCTACCAATTCACATGCATCTGTGGCCGAGTGGTCGAAGGCACCGGACTCATAATCCGTTTCTCGTAAGAGACACCGCTGGTTCAAACCCAGCCGGATGCAAGTACTATAATTGGTTAACCTATAACTTTAAAAAATTAAGTTTACAAGAATTGTTTATCTAGATGCCTTAACTCATAAACTAATAATTTTTAATTATATTTCACATTCTTTTATGAAACATACTTTATCCGTATTAGTGGAAGATGAATCCGGAGTTTTAACAAGAATTGCAGGTTTATTCGCTAGACGAGGATTTAATATAGAAAGCTTAGCCGTAGGGCCAGCAGAGCAAATTGGCGTGTCTAGAATCACAATGGTTGTACCAGCAGAAGATAAAACTATCGAGCAGTTGACAAAACAACTTTACAAACTTGTTAATATATTACGAGTTCAAGATATAAGTGATATCCCTTGTGTAGAGAGAGAACTGATGCTTCTAAAAGTTAATACAAGTAATAATAAACGATCAGAAATCTTGGAAATCGTTCAAATTTTTAGAGCAAGAGTAGTTGATTTGGCTGAAAATTCTCTAATAATTGAAGTAACTGGAGACCCTGGCAAAATGATGGCTATAGAACAAATTCTTAAACCTTTTGGCATTTCTGAAATAGCCCGAACTGGAAAAATTTCTTTAATACGAGAGTCAAAAGTGAATACTGAATTTCTTAGAACATTTATAAGATAAATTATGGGGGTGGAGGGACTCGAACCCTCACGACCGAAAGGTCAACAGATTTTAAGTCTGTTGTGTCTACCATTCCACCACACCCCCAACTCTCAGGCGGCACCCGGATTTGAACCGGGGGTGAAGGATTTGCAATCCCTTGCCTTACCACTTGGCCATGCCGCCTTAAGAATTCCATGTTATAATTGTACACTTTTTTTTTTTTTACGTATAGATAATTAGTAATATATTTACGGTCTGAAAACTCGACTTTTTCGTATATCCTCTGCTTGAATTGTTACTAAATCTGCTTTAGTTAGAACCCGATCTCCAGCTGCAAACATTCTATTAGCTTGCCTCATACGAGCTCTATCTATAGCATTACGAACACTTCTAGCATTTGCAAAATGTGGCTGTTGCATTCTTAATTTAATATATTCTAATAACGCTACTTCAGATTCTTCTGTCAAAACATACTGCTGATCTTCTAGCATCATTTTTCCAATTTGTAATAACTCTTCAGGACTGTAATCAGGGAAATCAACATGATTGGCAACCCTCGAAGATAATCCAGGATTCGAAGCATAAAAACTATCCATTCTTTCTTTATATCCAGCGAAAATTATAACCAAATCATCTCTCTGATTTTCCATTACTTGAAGTAAAATTTCTATTGCTTCGGCCCCATAATCTCGTTCATTGTCCGGTTTATATAAATAATAAGCTTCATCAATAAATAATACTCCACCCATTGCACGTTTTAAAACTTCTTTTGTTTTTGGAGCTGTATGACCTATGTACTGTCCGACTAAATCATCTCTACTGACTGTAATAAGATGTCCTTTTCTAACATATCCTAGCCTGAACAATATATCTGCCATCTTTAAAGCAACTGTAGTTTTTCCAGTTCCTGGACTACCAGTGAATGACATATGTAACCCTGGATTAGAGGAAGTCAACCCCAAAGCTTTACGAAGCCTGTGGACTAATAATAACGCCGCGACCTCTTTGATTCTAGTCTTTACTGGTACCAAGCCAATTAAATCTGTATCTAATTGATCTAAAACTTCTTGAATTTGACGTTTTTCATATTCTTCCTGAAGATTAACTAAGATATCATCTTGATCCTTCTGTGTAGATGCCATATTAAGATATTAAATTTATAAAAATTATGGTGAAAACATAAAAATAGAGAGGCTATGATGTAGTCTCTCTATTTTTGTATGCTAAAACTAATTAATAACGTTCTCCTTCAGGTTTGCTAGTTGCATAGCTTTGAATTGTATAACGGATTAATCTAGATTTATCTTCTGTACGAGCCAGTGTAAACCCTGGTTCGTTAGAAGTAGGTCTTTGTACTATGAAAGAAAGACAGCAGCTTTCAACGCTTCTAGAGTTGTCGAATGCGTTAACTTTTACATAGCTATTTGGTTTAGCTTTACGACAAGCATTAACTTCAAACATTACAGCAGCAGCATCTTTGATACCGAAAAGTGGAAGACCCCACATTTCCCAGTAGCAGTTACGAGGGTGTGGATCATCTGTCCATTCAACGTTAAGAGCCCAGCCTTTGCTAATAGCATATTGAATTTGTTTAACGATTTGTTCGTCAGTTAAGTCTGGAAGAAAAGAAAAAGCGCCTTGTGTTAGTCTCACGGTTAATACTCCTTTGGTTAAATTTTCTGATTATTACTTACTATCTATTAGATGTAGCTGTCTCAATAAAGTCAGCTGTATCTGTGGAAGCGTAATTGAATGTAATATCTTTCCAAAGATCTAAAGCTGTTTGAAGAGGGCCACAGCTTTTAGCTGCAGTTTTAAGAATTTGAGGACCTTCAGCTAGGTAATCACGACCTTCGTTACGAGCAACAACCATACACTCAAGAGCAACACGGTTAGCTGTAGCACCGGCTTGAATACCATCTGGGTGACCAATTGTACCGCCACCGAATTGAAGAACACAATCATCACCTAGGTAATGAATAAGTTGGTGCATTTGACCACAGTGGATACCACCAGAAGCTACTGGTAAACATTTAGCTAATGAACCCCAGTCTTGTGCAAAGAATAAACCTTGAGGAAGGTTAACATCTAATTTTGCTTGTAATAATACGTTGTAGAAACCTTTAACCATTAAAGGATCACCTTCTAGTTTACCTACTACTGTACCAGCATGGATATGGTCAACACCTGCCATACGCATCCATTTACAAATCACACGGAAATTCATACCGTGAGTTTTTTGACGGGAGTATGTAGAGTTACCAGCACGGTGTAAATGTAAAATCATACTATTCTTACGAGCCCAAATACCCATGGATTGAATAGCAGTGTAGCCAATTACAAGGTCAATCATACAGATAACGGATCCGATTTCTCTACAGAATTCAGCACGTTCGTACATATCTTCCATTGTACCAGCAGTAATGTTAAAGTAATGACCTTTAATTTCGCCAGCAGCAGCAGCAGCTCGGTTTACACCTTCAATACCAAATAAGAAGCGTTCTCTCCATCTCATGAATGGTTGAGAGTTAATGTTTTCATCATCTTTAAGGAAGTCTAGACCACCTTTTAGACCTTCATAAACTACACGACCGTAGTTTTTTCCAGATAAACCTAATTTAGGTTTAACAGTAGCCCCTAGAAGAGGACGACCATATTTGTCAAGTCTTTCACGCTCAACAATTACACCTGTAGCAGGACCTTGGAATGTTTTTAGGTAAGCTACAGGAATACGCATGTCTTCTAGACGTAGTGCATTCACAGCTTTGAAACCAAATACGTTTCCAATGATGGATGCTGTTAAGTTCGCAAGGGATCCTTCTTCAAATAGATCTAACTCATAAGCGATGTAAGCGAAGTATTGATCAGCTGCACCAGGAACTGGATCAACTCTGTATGCTTTAGCTCTGTAAAGGTCGCATGCTGTTAAAAGGTCAGTCCAAACAACTGTCCAAGTTGCTGTAGAAGATTCACCAGCAATAGCTGCTGCGCATTCTACAGGGTCAACACCTTTTTGAGGAGTCATACGGAACATAGCTAATACATCAGTATCTTTGATGTTGTAATCAGCATCCCAGTAACCCATTTTTGCGTAAGGGATAACGCCTGATTCGTAACGTTCGTTTTTAATTCGAGTCCGTGATTCAACGGATTGAGACATACATTCCTCCTGTAAAGGTTATAGTCGATAAAATTTAGTTTGTAATAGTATCAAGTAGTTTTGATAAACTCACATCCTTGTTGTAGTTATCGATTTTGATAAATATCGTAACTGATTAATTTGTACCCTAAATCAATAGTAACAAGAAAATATAAATAAGAACCAATGCTTTGATTATATTATGCATAAGTGAAGGTTATAAATTACAATAGGGATCACAGTAAAAGGAAAAAATTTGTAAAATCAAGTCTTTAATTAAAGTTATAAGTCTTAATTAGGCTTACTGACATAAAAAATATTTTTCTAAAAAAATATTTTAAAATAGTCAAACCAAAAATTCTTGCTTCCAATATAAAAAATAACAAATAATAGTTAGTAATTAATTTTCAAGAAGTATAACATTTATCCAAAGTTAATATGAATATGATCTTAAATTTGTTTACACCTGAGGCAATACAAGTTACTTTAAAAGGGAGTTTAGATCCTGTACCATCTTTTATAGATAACTTATCATCTGGAGAAGATTTAAAAATAAAAATTCAAACCACTAATGATAATATTCTTATCGAAGGTAAAAAAAAATTTGCAAGCCTTTCTATTCCATACGAGTCAAGTAAAAAAACTTTTCAATTCCCAAAACTTGAAAGATGTTTTTCTATATTTTCAAATAAGCGGTCTCCAAATTTTCCTACAGAAGAACAAAAATCTTTGCTATCTAAACTAAAGCAAATACCTGTGTATACAATTATAAATAAACAAAACGAAATAGTAACTGCGTCTACAAGAGATTGCAAAAGTGCTAATTCTTTACAATGGATTCAAAATAAATATAACGAAGTGTTTTTTTGGGAATACGATGAAGGATCTGTATCAATAAATTTGTTCTTTATGAATAGAGAAGATGCATCAAGTTATCTCCATGAAATTTGTAAAAAAGAGCCCAAAGAAGCAGAAAATTTAGGAATAAAGATAAAAACTATTGGTCTGGATGTTTTTTATAAACTTAATCGAACTGCAGCACCAAAAACTCAGAGTCGGTTAGTGGGTGATTTAAAAGAGATTGATTTAATACTTACAGAATATTCGTCAGAGTCTACGTGTACTATGCACCCTAAACAAAAATATTCCAAAGATTGGTTTCAAGGAAATCCAATTTACATACTTAAATTTCACAAAAATTTAAGAGACAAAACAATAGACCAATACTCTTTTCAAGATTCTTATGAAAAAAAATTAATTTTTTTTAGTAAAGAAGACGCTATAAAAGCCTGGAAAGTATTTTTGATAAAAAAATCACAA